>Ga0065711_1000869_pt1 | contig 53407 bp, 37 predicted proteins | sample Hoacrofraction12_FD_59098 | JGI IMG/M metagenome (GOLD analysis project Ga0065711, IMG submission 59098) | Hoatzin crop microbial communities from Cojedes, Venezuela - Epithelial fraction 12 v2 (version 2) | ecosystem: Host-associated > Birds > Digestive system > Esophagus > Crop | place...
CGGGGCCTGGGATTCCTGAGGGCCAGTCTTAGCACTGAAGACTGAAGCAAAGAAGGCATTCAGTAGCTCTGCCTTCTCCGCATCCTCCGTCACCAGGACACCCGCCTCATCCAGCAGCGGCCCCACATTGTCCCTAGCCTTCCTTTTGCTGCTAATGTAGTTGAAGAAGCCCTTCTTGTTGTTTTTGACATCCCTTGCCAGCTTCAATTCCAGACTGGATGTTTTCCACACAAGTGCTTAGGGTTATTGTTGCTATTTTTCAGTTGAAGGAATGATTTAATTTCAATTAGTCTAAAACTAAAGGTGTGGACAGGTCTCAAGCACAGATGATGGTTCTCCTCCATTTCAGGTAAATGGACTGACTTTGGGCCTGTATAATTCTTTTTCATCTCCTGCCTGGGCAATGCAATGCAGTTTAGCAGGGCATAAACCTGTGGGTCCAATGCATGCTGAATGCCGAAGCAGTTCCAAAAACATATCTTACCTGTCATTTCATCTCTACAGCAAGAATAAAAACCTGTGCTTATTTTCAAGGTGCTCGCTACCTGAGATCAGAATAACTGTGGACTGTTTCCATATTGGATGGTCAAAATGGAAGTTTTCTGTTTTTACAGAGGCAAGAGGCTGAGGAGTGAACTCCCATGACCACTAAAACTCAATAGTTTTCACCTGAAGTGCCAGACAGGCATTTTTAACCTTGTCTTTTTAAACTAAACACAGAACAGCATGGATCAAAGATAGAAAACAACCAGCCGTCACATCTGACACACACTTCTGATGCATGGAGGCTATGGACCACTGCTGATACTTTCAGTTGTGCTGCATAAAGTCTTTAGGAACTGCAGCAGCATGGGTCTGCCTGAGACAAAAGGGACAAAAAGGAGTTCTCTGGGTAGACAGTAATGAGAACAACAGGGAACATTTCTTTCTGGGAGAAGTGTTGCTTAGAAAAGGAGTCTTCTTTCTTGGGGTGGTCAGGAAGGGCCAGCGGAAAAGGATACAACACTGAGAAATCTGAATGACAGAAGAGCAACTTGAGTGGTCAAGAGCATCGTTTCTTTTTCCCCAGGGTACATCAGCTGCTGGGGACAAGACGAAAGGGCAGGCCTGAGTTTTCATTTTCTGTTCCTGTTGTGCCGAGTGTGAGGAAGCAGAGGGTCAATAAGCTGGGCCACCCATGATCAGAGTGGGTAGCTCAGTGGGACAAACCCTCAGGGATCCCGATCATCTAAGCAGGTGGTATTGAGGGACGGTTCTTTGTTTTGCACTAGGCTTTGATGCTCTAGAGGGGAAAAAATCTCTAGGTTAACCCAAAGACTGTTGCTAACCCACTCCCAAGCTGCACTTCCCTGAGGGACTGCCATGCAGGACAAATGGCATCCAGGCTGAGCAAAAATGCTGTGTGATGGAAAAGTGAAGCTGTAGAGAAGTGGCTGGCATAGGCGCAGACATGCCCCTTCTGCCTTGTAGGTTAGTTCAGCTTCATGATTTGTCATGAAGAACTTGAGAAGGAGGTTTTGATTCCAGAAAATATTAGTCCTAAATCTCAGTGTTTTATGGCAACAAGGAGAGACATAACTCTCAGGATGTATCTGTAGGTTGTCACCACCAGAACACAGCCTAGAATGTGAATAACAATAGCTGGAGAAGTTTTGAATTGTGTACATCAGTGAGCTACAAGAGCAAAGCAAGTTTCACATGTGCAGGACAGATATGACATTTTCTGTGTCCTGAGTCATTCCGGTCCTGCTACCGGTAACAATCCTGCTACCTGTTTTATAATTCATCATTTTGGGGTGATCAACTTAGGCAAATCTGAGTTGAATGTAAACCTGACCTCTGTGTGTCAGATCTGTCTTAAGGGAGGTCAGTGGGGAAGATAAGAAAACTTTCTTTAGTTTTTCCTTTTGTCTATACTTTTCTCTTTCTCTCCTTGTCAGAGAATGACAGATGTCTGTATGTCAAACTGACACACCATCAGGTATAATCTTGAGCTGAATGAAGGCTGTAATTTGATTAAGGGGCTCTGACAGATTTCAGAACAGTGGCAGTGTTTTAAGAATGGAGGTTTTTATTCACTAATAGGGTAGATGCTGCATAATACAGTTTTAATAAACCCTTCCTACTCTACCAGTTGGAACACTGCTCCGTGTACTCATCCCGCTGAATTCAGAGGGACTGAACAGAGCTGAAAGATCTTGTGAAAGGGCAGCTAATGAAGTGAATCTTGAGAGAGGTCGGATTTAGCAAATGAAGACCTGCAGTGATTGTACAGCTGCTGAGAGGTCTGTGTGGAAAAGAAGCTGAAACTCTCACAAAACATTGAATTGGTTTGAGGTTAATTTCTCAGCTCTCAGTTCAGATCAGTGTTACAGAATTAATAAACCACTGTCATTTGACAAAGTCCGTACTTACACAGCAGGGCTGGTGTAAAACTAGTTGAAACTCAGTGAAGTTGATTACAGTCCACGATGCTGTCAGCATGGATACAAAGCTTGAGCTGAAAAGCTGTAGGTCAGAACCAAAGAGATTTTTTTCATTTGTGCTTCCTCAGAAAGTATTACAAAATTTTTCTTCTTTGCCCCATGTGAGGGGCTTAGCAGCTGGGCGGGAATCAAGCATGTGGATTAGACCTAAGTGCTCTTAGCTCTAACAGATCAAGTGCACTTGGATTCTGGTTTGCAGATAGGTAGACAGGATGGCCTTATGGAAGCTCCGGGGGCAGGGGGTGGACGGGGGGGAAGCTGGTTTCATACAATGCCCATCGTCTATAATGTTTTGGCTAGAAGACTTTGGATGTAAGTAAGCTAGTTAAAATAAGTATTTTTCTGTTCATCCAGCACCGTGAAGGACACACAAGAGAACAGGCCTCCAATTTCTTTCTGATGGAGCCAGGGTTAGATTACTGGGCTCACTGTGGGACACCGGCTTCACTTCTTTGGAGAAAGCCAAAACATTGTAATAAACAAAGGTGTCTGCTGGGCCCAGAGAGAAGGAAGACACAATCCTCTGGTAGAAGGGAGGGAATCTCTTTTTCATTTCTGAGAGCCTACTTCAGTATTACCCACGCACTGTTCTTTGTATTGGAAACTTAATGACTTCACTTGAAAATCATGCCTTTTTGATGGCAGTGGAAATAACATGACTTTTAAACAAGTAGAGGAGACTGTCATTGAAGCTGAGCCAGTTATGTGGGAGTCAGATGATTAAGGTAGATATGATGTAGGAGGGAAGAAATACTATCATTTGGAAAAAAACATTGTAGTTTGAACAGGTTTAATGTTCTCTTCCAGGAAAGTGGGGTGGTTATTATTAAGTGCGTTACCAACATTAGATGCAGGACTTGATTCTCTGTTGATGTGCCTGCTTTGCCTGCTCTGTAATTGTTCGCATCCATGCAAATTGCCTACAAAATGAGTTGTTACTGAGTTGTACACTTGAAGTCTAGGGGAACTGTGTGCTCACTTTTTCAAATCTAGAAACAACAAGGCAGAGGGTGAGGTGAGAGGGAATTGCTCTCTCAGCCACGTCATGCCAGTGTCTGCCTGTCTGTAACGCAGCAGCCCAGGGATCTATTTTCTGATCCGGTCATAAGGTCTGTTTCATTCTTGTTGGCCCAACCTGAGTTCCATCTCAAGGCTGCGTGATGCTGTTCTCTTTTTTTGGGAGGGACAGTGCTGCTCCAGCACAGAGAACTTGTCCCTTCCAGGGATCTTGGGCTTGGAGTCACGTGGGTGTCTCAAACTGGCCTCTGAGGCTGCAACCCAGCGGCCTTAGAGAGGCTGTTGCGTTGGTGTGTGCAAACAGCAGCTTCATTTATGCCTTGGCTGAAGGGATGTGCTCAGCACCTCTCTGGCCAGCAGTGCCCAATGCTGGCAGCACAGCAGGCAGCCAGAGGGCAGGGGTGTCATCGCTGGGCGAGCGTGCTGCTGCGTGTGAGCTGCAGCCACCGGGTACCGGCTGGTGCTGAGTGGCCTGCCCCTTTTCTGAAGCAGGTTTGGCCTCTGAAGCTTCGGGCCCTCTGCTCCTCGCTTAGCTGACCACTGGAGGCATCTTGCTTTTGGAGCATGGCTTCTTCACTGGGGCAGTTTCTGGTTTCTCTCTGTGGGACCAGCCCAAAGCCAAATGAGGCCAAAAGACTTGGATCTGAGCAGGTTTATTTTCCCCCCATAACTTATTCCAATGTGAAAGCAAAGAGCATTGTACACGGCTGGGGAGTTCGAATTTAGAGCATGAAGTATTCCTATTGCTCACACAGTACCTTTTTTTATTCCCTAATCAAACCGTCTTAATTTTAATTACCCTAACCTGAAAAAGGGGGAGTAAGTAGAAAACCTGCACTGAAAACCTAATAAATTCATCATCTGAGATAGATTTAGTAATATCTTATGGTCTGGATGCAATAAAATCTCAGTGTAATTATCATGCAAATGTAATAAGTCCTGGTGACATGTGGCCAGACCGAACTCGATGCAACAGAAGTCTTTCTGTTGATTTCAGTGAACTCAGGATATTCTCACACACTCTGGCAACTGCTTCATTTTACCTCAGCATTTCGATATAAACAAGTGCCCTCTGGGTAGCAGCCCATAGCAATACCTTCCAAAATGCTGTATTTTACTATCAAAATGGTTTCATGCTGTAAACCAAACTTTTCCACAAGCAAAGTTCCTTTTCTCATGTTTTACAAACCTGTACAACTTTCAAAATGGTAAAAAAATAAGATAAAACATAATCTCTGATCTAAATGCTTTATGCCAAGCTGTAGAAAGCAGCTATTTTCTTTCTTAGCGCAATTACCGATCTCCGAGTTTGCAGTGGAGAAACTAATTGACCCTGAACTATTGCCAGTATGACAACCAGCTGCTGTATAACTCAGCCTCTGAGCCAGCAAGATGTTCTGCATTAGCAAGTATACTTTGATTTGTATCAATTCCTCTACTTCTCTCTAGCCTTTCTTCTAATGCATGTAAACGCCACATCCACAAAAGGAGTCAGAGGACCCTGTTAACCATTTGTCACTTTGTCTAGGATTTGAGTGACCAGGTATATTTGGGTGGCCTCTGCCTAAATGCTTTCACTGCTGTTTATTCTAGTCTTATAAATTCAGTGTTTTTAAAAAAATCTGTGGTTAAAAATTCGTTGAGAAAAATAAGTTTCTGCCTTGGCAGGTTACAACCGTTCTCAGGGTCCCTTTAGGACCAGGCCTTCAGACTCACAATAATGAAAGTTCAAGACTTTACAGTCTGGAGAACAGAAGGGTACTACTCCAGTACAAATATTACTTTTACAAGATTTTTTAGATGGAGCTTACTGGAATTAAATGAGGTATATGGAAAATAAAATTGCTGTATATTATCACCAGCTGCTTGGAATGTCCTCTTTATATCAGCACGGCTTCATCATTCAGTTGTAGTGTGATGCTACAAGTCTCATGACAAAGACATTGTAACGCATATTATAAATGCAAGTATGGATTTATGGGCCAACTGGCATGTTTTGCTTTCACAGCACCAGTTGTACACTAATCTTCTGCCAGTACACCTGTTCCTGTTCAGTGCTATTTTCTTCTCCTTTTAAGGAACCTACAGGTATGTTACATATTTTGTCCATTTAAGTAAGTTATGTCCATCCTCAAATTAAATATTAAATTGCTTTAAAATCAATTTTCCTTGTCTTCTCAAGTCCTGCATAGCTGGAATAGTGAAAACCAGGCATGCTGTACTGTATTGTGCTGTTTTTGCCTGGAACATATCTGATTGAAGTGTAGTGCTCTCCCAGTGGCCAGTGATAGCCCTGTGCTGGCTTTGTTTGGGAAATGAGACTGAAGGGTGCTACTCAAGGGCAGGCGCCAGCTGCCTCAGGACTGCCTGGACCTCCATGGCATCCCACAGGTGTGATACCTCCTGCATCCCTGCAGGACAGTGCACATGTTTTTGGTGTCCTCACATCCTCCCAGATGCCTGGGGTGAAACGCAGTGTGCTGCCAAGGGTCCAGGCTGCGAGGAGGGCGAGAAGTGCCTGGCTGCCTGACATAGAAGGTGCCCATAAATATTGAGTAGCATCACTCAGTATCTGTTGAATAGACTGCTGAGAGGGAAACCAGACCTAGAAAGATTGCCTTGGAGAGGATGACAATTTGAGCCTCAGTTCTTCTATTGAGGCCACTGCATTCTGCCTTGCTCAGCTCCCCAGGCTCCCTCCCCTCAGGTCCCTAGCCATCAACCTTTGTGTGACAACAGTGTGGCAAGGAAACAGTCGTCCTGTGAGCTGGGTGTTTTGGCACCAAAGTGCTGAACAATCTCTCTCACATTTCCATCACGCACTCAAAACAGTGGGTCATATTCATCACAAAGATCATTGGATATTTATACATGTGGGTTTTAGATGTTACTTTTTGCTCTGTCTTCATTTTTCCAAACTTCGGGAGCTCTGAGGTAATCTTGGCATAAATAATTTCAGAGGTGACAGAAGAAGTGTCTTGTACCAGGAGCCAGTTTAGCTGAGCAGCACTCTCACATCCTTGGGGACAGACACCATGACTTCACTTAAATAGTTTGTTTATATTTTCGTTCAGCTGTTCTATATATATACACACACACACAAATATATATTTACCCATACTAATATATAAGATGTGGTATTGCCATAGTAAGTTAAAGACATCATTCCTAACCTATGCCTAAATGCGTCTTCAGTGCCATGAGCTGTTGCTCCACTTTGTTGCAATTCCTCATACCAGTCTTCTTCATTCACACAAATTCCCTTTCAGCTCGGTGGAAATCAACCTAAAATTTTTCACCTCTAGCTTGGCTGTTGATATTGCGTCACTGGAGATTTACGTTACTGTTTTGGCCCCCAAAAGATGAATGTGTTCATTTTGTGTTCTGTCCACATGGGTTTCTACGTCACAGTGGAGCACTGCATAAAGCTGGAAATCAAAACTGATTTAAGAACGTGGGAGTGGGAGACTCACAGCACTAACCTATCGTGCCCTGGCTGTTCTGCAGTCCTCAGGTGGAAGATGCTGTATGAGCTGCTGGATAGAAATTACTATGATTATTTATTATGTTCTTTTTGTTGCTTTGTAGATGTCAGTAAAACTTGGCTGCTTGCTTTTCAGCATCACAGGTTGGGCTGTTGGGCTCTTCAGAAGACTGCTTTGTAATATTGACATTGTCTGCCTGTTGGGTCCTCCTATAAACAAGTGAGACTATAAAATAATGAGGAGGGGAGCATGGCAATGCTGGAACAGCAATGTCCAGACCTCATATTATAAACAGGGTTTCACACTCAAGAAACCTCCTTGCTTCTGAAAGGAGAAGGGCTTAAATTGGAAAACAATTTCCAGGAGAACTCCTGCAGATGTTTTATTTTTTTTGCTCTAAGTGCTCTTCTGGTCAGCTTGACGGGATACTTACATAGCATAATGAAAAGGGTTTTGAGTAAAATTTGATCTCTGTCTTGGCTGCCATAATGAGGATCAGCCTTGCGATCTGTGTGTCTTTACAAGAGTGTCTAGCTCTCTGCTCAGTTCTGTTATCTTATAAATTAAATTATTAGCACAGATTCGTAATAGACCTGCTACACCTGGTGAAGTTTTGGCTCTCGATTCGTTTCTTTGTAACATACTATGCAGTAAACCACTTATGACAGATGGAAAGCGTAGTAGGAGGCAGTGAACTGAGTACCTAAGAAAGAGAGATAGCGTAAGGTGTATTTTCAAGGACCAAGCATTTTCATACATAGCAGCATTTGTATTTGCCGTGAACAGTTTGCATGATGAAATATTCAAGATTTGTTGGGGCTGTCTCTGTGGAACGGCTTGTTCCATCCATACACAGAAGGAACAGTGGCTGCAGGGAACAGAACGACTGCAGGATTGCTGCAATACGGCGTGCCCCAGGGACAGATACTCTACACTGTTCCTCGCATAGGTATGGAGTCTCCTCAAATGTCGTGAAGTCCTCTTTTAATAGACAAAACTTCCAGTATAGGTACTTTATCTAGATTATAAACTTCTATCTGCTTCTAATCTTCCATTTGCCTTTTAATTAGAGTCTTAATTGCTCCTTCTCTGGGGCAATTAGGGAGCTGACAGGCATTGCACAGCTCTATTTATTCCTTCAGGGTCCTAATTCAAAGGCCACCAGAGACTGAGACCTACTCCATTGTGAGAGCTTTGGGTCAGGCTCAAAGTTGCGTATTAAACATTTGATACACATTGGTAGGGGGTGTTTCTGGACTGGATTTCTATCACTGATGGCTTTTGAACACTTGTACAGTATTTTATATCCCTTTGGAGGGTAAAGGAAGGCAGGTGCAGCAAGGTTAAGATTCATGTTTTGTGTCTTAAACCCTGGATCTTGACTAATTTAATAGGATTTTAAAACCCTGTTGTAGTTGTGTTCAAGCCCTGAGGGGACAGTCTTAAAGAGGAGTTAGAGCACAGTTAGAGAATAAGCTCTTCTGGAGCACAGACAGGGAACTTTCATTCAACTGTTTCTAATTCATCTGTGAGTTGCAAAATGAGTACTGGATCTATTTTGAAAGGTTCGTCTTTTGAAAGGACTTTGATATTTGCCTCATTATTCTTTGCTACAAAGAGAAAAAAAAAGCAATGTAATTGTAAAATCAGAAAGGGCGACAGACCAGTTGCTGTTTTTCAGGGGAAGAGTTGGAGGACGCCAGTTGTGAAGGGCAAGCTTGTGTTCATTCTGCACTAGCTGCTGTGGTGCCTCCCTTGAGCTGATGTCAACCCCTCTCTTGGTGTCAGCTCCTGCCCTGCCCCACACTGCAGATCGTGGTAGAAGTGTTGTGAGTGATCGCTTTGCTGCACAGCCGTATTTCTAATATTAATACTCTGGAAAAATGCTCTGGAAAGGCTTGAGTTGCTGTAATAAGGGTGCACGACATGAGGCCAGGTCAATCACTCCTAAAGCACCAAACTTGATTATCCAGGTGCTGGCAAACTGTGGGACAGTTGTGTTGCGAAGGCAGCTGCTGACCTCTGGCTTCCCAAAAGAGCCTGCCCTTGCCTCGTGGTAGGAGAAGAACATATTCCTCAGACTGCAAAACTAAACCTCCTCCACTTCACAGCTGTGTAGACGTGGCTGCTGCCTTTGAAGCACATTTTTGGCCAGACAAGAATCCTTGACTGACTCAAAACCTTTGACTTTGGACTCTTCTACACTTTTTCATGGCATCTGTCATGGCCCTATTGGCAGTTAGAAACTCATTGCTGGAAGTATTATCCAAAAAATTGCTCACTTGCTGTCTTCTCGCTGTAAAAAGAGGCTAATGGGAAAAGAATGAGGAAATTATGAAAATGGAATAGGGATATTCCCATCCTGGAGATCTAAGTGTAATAGATCAATACTTCTTACGCAAGGGTGAAAAAAATTAAACCTAATGGCTGGTTAAAAAAAGTGCCAGCACAATTTCATTGGACTAGCTGAGTTACAAATCTTTTTTGTTATGGTGGTGCCTGGCAACTCTGCCATAGTTAGACTGATTTTTTTCCTTTAGTGGTCTCTTCAGTTCACATTATCCTGCATCAGTCAGAAATGTGGAATAAAAGTTGTCAGCCCTGATGTGCCTTATGGTTTCCCCCAAAGACAAATCTTAAACATCTTGACTCAGTTGCTAGATACAAGGCTACCAGTTGTGGTGATGATAATGATGACAATGATGGTGATAATAACAATAATGATAGTTGAACAATAGCTTGTAGTTGGATTTTGTGTTGGTAGCTTGAATCACACAAATCTTGTCCAATGGAGAGAGAACCAGGCAATCACAGCAATGCTGGACACCCATCTCAACCTTCCTCACTGTCTAGAGGGGCAGAAAGATCCAAAAGAGGGTGACTGTGGCCAGCGGAATAGGACAAAAGCCAGGACAAGTAGGGAATGCTGTGAGCTAGTGCAATCCTGGATCACTTTTCAAAGACTAGTTGTCTGACAGAGGACAGCCTTACAAGTTTCAGATTTCCTCTTCCATCAGACCTCCTGGAGCAAAGCTCGGCTGCACAGGCTGCCTGCCTGCCCATGGCAACAAACTCATGCTCTTCACCCAGATGTGCCTCCCCTCTCTGAGGCACTTCTGTCTCCAATAGTTCAATAGTGGCTGCAGAATGGCTTTCACATTTTTAAAAAAAATCCTTTAATGGTGACAGGGGAGAACAATGCAAGCTGCTAGCTGGGCTATTAATTTTTCAAAGCCATTCAGTTCTTCACAGCTATAAAATACTAGGAGGAGCTGGCTTTGAGTTTTATAATCACAGACTAATTTAGGCTGGAAGGGATCTATGGGGTCATCTGGCCCTACCCACTGTACAAAGCACAGCCAAACAACTTGAGTTGCTCAGGGTTTATGCAGTCAAGTTATGGATATCTCCAGGGATGGTGATTCCTCTATCCCCCTGGGCCCTGTTTCAGTGTCTTACCAGCTTTATGGTAAAAAAAAAACTTTTCCGAGTCTCTAATCAGAAATACCTGTGTTGCAACTTGCACATATTGCCTCTTGTCCTGTCACCCTGCCTCCATCTTCTCTGTAGTCTCCCTGTAGGTAGGTTCACATAGCAATAAGATCCCCCTGCACTGTCTCTTCTCGAGGCTGAACTGCCCCAGCTCCATCCTCCTCTCCTAGTGCGCGTCCTGTGTGCCAGCCCTGACCATCTTTGAGGCCCTGTTGGACTTGCTCCAGTAAGTCCATGTCCATCTTGTGCTGGGGAGCCTTGAACTGGACGCATCACACAGGAGGTGGCTTCACAAGGGGTAAACAGAGAGGAACAGCCACTTGCCTCGAGCTCCTGAGTGCACTTTTACTAGCACAGCCCAGGACACAGCCGGCTTTATTCCCCATAAGGAGTTACTTTGGTGTGTATCATTCACTTTTTAATGGCTTGTGCTAAGAGTTGTAGTTTAATGAATTGGTTAGGACTGTGTTTACAGAGACTTTTACTCATTTTACTCCAATGAATTCAGTGTAGGCAGTAGTGTTCATTGTACGTGTGAACCTAAGCCCATTCATCTTCTCAGGACGCCTGGTACTGAAGGGCAGAGGTAGGCAGTGGTGCTTAGCAGCTTTCTTCCTCATCTTGTCTTTTTCTTCTTTTGTTCTCACTCTCACTTTGGTGACAGCAGTGACATGCTGGCCTCTTCCAGCTCCATTTAGTAACAGCTACGACTTCAATGACAAATCCCTGGGGCTTTGGCTCTGCTGTTAGCCTTGGCCAGTGCCGTGAACTGTCCTGAAGCAGATGTCTTGGCTGCCCTGTCCCCTTCCCTTGCTATGGTGGTGGCCTTACTCACACTGACCTAACTGTATGCCATTGCTCTCCTCTAGTGCTTGTGGTGTGAGATTAAGACCTGATCAGGTCTGTCTGGGGAAGCTATTTGTACACTTCATGGCTTTGTAAAATTAAACTACTGGGAGGAGTCTGGGAACCTACAACCTGGCATCATTTGCAGGGCAGAAAATACCCTTGTGTGTGTGTTACCCTTCCCACTATTTATTTCTCAGAAGTTAGTGGAGCTGATCCAAATATTCCCTCTGAACTGTTTTTTTAAATAAAATTATGTCATTCCTCAGCAAACTCAAAGGGGTTTCTCATAATCCCTGAGAATTTGTTTTTGCTGTTCTCTTCCATTTTTGCTTTGTTTTCATGCTTTGAATGTTTCTTTAAATCAAGTTTCTTTAAATCAAGTTTCTTTATTGGCTAAGCTGTAAGCATATAATATCTCAAATTCAACAATCTTGTATTTATTAAAATCCTCTTTTTTAAACAAAAGTTTTGTTCCATTCCACAGTAATCCCAACAAATGAAAATTGTCCAAACCAGGAAGAACAGAAATCTTGCAAAACTTCGTGACTGATTTTTTTCTCTAATTCTCTTGGGAGTGGCAGGAATGAAGGTGAGAGAGTGAGCGAGGAAGAGCACAAGGCTGACATACGAGCTCTTAGTGCCTTTCACATTTGTTGTCACAGAGACTGCCTCATCGTTCCCAGAAGATCCTTTCTCTTTCCACCTCTTCTACCAACACAGCAGGCTTGAAGAAGTGAGGAGTAGAGTACAACCGGAAAAATGACATGTGGGTGGCTTGGCAATTATAAAGGTTGTTACAGGAGGAAAGGTTTTTTGCATCAAAATCAACTGTGTAATACTAAACTATAGATGTTCAGCGTCAATTACTGGGACATTAGCACCTAACATTAAATGGCTATTAAATTAATCTGACTTGTAAGCTGAGAGTGTGCCACATTGGATATGGCTATTTGGTAGCGTATTCTTGTGTAAAAGCTCTGGACTGCCCTCCTCACTTCACGAAAAGTGAGTTGTGGGTGGGAGTCCTGAGAAATGTATGACTGTGCCCCATAAGCAGTCCATGTGCGTACGCTGTGATCGGTGCCTACGCTGCTGCTGGGGCTCGGGCTCAGGCTCGCCAGCGTGGCGTTGGCTCGCTCCTCTTCAGTGACACAAGCGAGCAGCTCTCTGAACCCCCTTTGGCTATGTGAATAAACTAGAGCTTAGCTGCTTTGTAACGTCAGGGTGGTGAAAAACAGGCAGAGCACATCAACGAGTCCAAACCCGTGTTTGATTTTCCTTGCAATGCCATGGCGGAGCCCACTGAGACCCTGCCATTCTTTGTGATTTGTTTTTGCTGGTACCCCTTGATGACTTTTTTGTAGCGGCCTCAGGGAACCCAGAAGCTATGCCATAATAGAAGTTTTCAGTGCTGGTAGCAGCTTTCTAGGATAACAAACATATACTTGTAAGGTTTCTCTGTCTTTTTTACGTCCTTTATGTAGCCAGTGTGGTTAGCTGCTGTCCATAGCCTTGTTCTTTTTAATATGTCAAATGTTGCTTTTGAATTTCTGGTTTACTTAACCACTTTGCTTGCTCATTCTTGAATCTTTTGGGTCACTTTTGACTTTACAGTTACTGCTCTGTTCAGTTCTGTGAAAACTTTCTGCTGAAGGTGAGTAATCTATCTTCTTACATTCATTAAAAACCAATGTAAATATTTGTAACTTTAAAGAGGCCTTACTGTTATCAAGGAGTGTAATGTAACATGCTTATCCTTCATTACAATTCAGTGGGACAGAACAGGAGGAAACAATATTATAGAGCTGGAAGTAAATAAGCACCAAGGGGAGAAGTGAAAGGACCTTTTAGAAATATAAGTGAGAGCAGAGTTTGCCAAAAATATTTCCCACAGTTTTGAACTGCAGCCTAGTTAAATATGCTTCATATTTGGAGATCAAACACAGGTGAACAAGGTAATCAGCATGAAAGAATCAGTTCATTTTAGCAAAAGTTCCAGGGGTGAGACGCTGCCCTGACTGAAATCAGTGTGCGTCTGGGATTTCATCGCAGGTGCTCAGCAGCCTTCGTCTCCAGGTTAGTAACAACCTTGGATGACCAAAATTAAAAGTCCAAAAATAGAATTTATAGTTATATTTTTCCTTTTACAAATCAACTGTTTTAGTGCTGGGTCTTCATTTACAACATTCCAAAATCAAGTGAACAAACTGAGTGTACTCAGGTTAATAACCATTGTCTTTAAAAGTGCTCAGAAATGTGAAAGGCACTTCATTGTCCTGAAGCATTTCTCAGGAGGGCTCAGAAATCATGTCTCCACTTTGTAAGCAGGTGAAAAATGTTCAGTGAGCTAATTCTGCCTGGGGAATCCTTTGACCTGGATAACGCTGCTTGCCCTTTGCAGAGAATCATCCCTTTGGTTTTGCAAAAGTGGAGGTCTTTGTGATGGAGACTGTGTGGGCGCAGGGTACCTCAGCACTGCGCATTGCAGCTCAGCCTCTACTTTCTTGGTCCCTCCAGTAACACACAGTCATTGGTGTCAGAGCTGCGTCTGCAGACTCAAGGACTCCACAGTATCATCTTTGCAGATACCTTGCTGCCATTCTAAAGCTGATGGAAAACATAGTTGCTTGAAGCTATGTTGGAGACAGAGGTGTTTGTTAAGTGTCTGGCATCGCGGAGTTTTAGGGGGAGTCTGCCAGTGGTGGCTGGTGAGGTCTGGGCTGGTCAAGGAGGAGGGTGCCAACACAGATTCCCGCTGTGCCCCTCTGCTTGGGAAACAGCAGCAGGACCAGTGTTAAAGCACAGCTTTGTGATCCTGTCATTCCTCTGGCCATGGAGAGCATGACCTCTGCAAGGGATAATGTGTGTAGGTGCAAGAGTGAGAAGGAGTGGTGAGCAAACACAAGATTTTGGGCTTCTCTCTCTGCTTGCTGCTGTGCTAGGAAAGGAGCCACTCTGACAGTGGACATCTGCGGGAGTGTGCAAAGAACTGGAAACTGCCCTTTCTTGTTGCCCAGAGAGACCTAATATGGTTCGCAAGGACATGGTGTGAAAAATGAAGCCCTTCTGCAAGTTTGTTTTGTGTTCGGAACAGAATTATTTAATAATATCTAATTAGCCATAAGGAAGTCTTTTTTAATACAGAGGTGTCTGAAACCTGTTTTTTAGGGATCTTACTTTTTAACACAGGAATTGCTATCTGAATCTGAATATTATATATGAACATTTATGGTTGAGGGAGAAGCAGTAGTTGTGAAAAGCGGAGCAACTAATTGGTGAGAAAGGTATGAAAGCTGGACAATAGGCTATTATCAAATGCTCGGTAATGTGTTTGTATAGTACAGAACTATTCAGAGAATGAAGCTGTTAAACAAAATTTGTAACATCTTTTCCCTGCCTTCCCTGAAAGTGAGATAGACTCTCTCACCAAAACTTTGGTTGAAATACTCATGATCAACCTTTCTCTTTTCTCATTAAATTTACTCCGTGACTTCTTGCCATTTTGCATATTGCTTGGACTATTGTGAAATTGTAATTGCCTCATTTAAGCCTCAGAGTGTCCTTCAGCAAATAGACTAATCTTTTCTAGCTGTAGAGAAATCTTCCTGAAAGAAACATCACCATGAAATCCGAGTGATTTTCTTTTCCGACATTCAGAACTCCAACTCAGGACTGTAATCACTCATGCTAACATCCCTAATTTTCTGTGTGTCAGAATTAATAACAATGAAACATTTTATTAGAATTTACAAAATGAAAATGTGAGCAAGGAACATAAGTGGGAGGGATTGCTGAGAAACACCAGGGAAATCGGGATAAGTGAGAAGGTGAGCCTAGATATCTAAGTCTAGCACCTAGCATCAAGAGAAGTTAAAACTCAGAACAGAAAGAAAGAAAAACTAAAGACTGGAGAACCACTGTATTCTCACCATTCCTAAAATGACCATGATCCAGCTTAGAGAAGAAGCCATTTACTTTTAACCCTGTTTAAACTGCATTTCAGTCAATGTACGTTGGTCACATCCCAGAGCACAACAATCAAATCTACTTTCACCAGTTGCCTTGCAGAAACACTTGGGTGTGGGAAATTCTGGTTCCTTTCTTCCTTTCATCTACATCCCCTTAAGAAGCAATTTGAAAGCATAAACATCTCTTCTTTGAAGAGCAATAAAAGATTCTAGTGAAAAACTGTAACCTGAGCAAGGCTTATTTGGAGAGAGAGCAAAGTCTGCTGAGATGTTTTGGAAGGTTGGAACTGCTAACATACATATCAAAGGGAGATATTTGTTAGGATTGGGCAAGGATAAGGGATAAATAAGGCAATTCATTTGGGAGAAATAAAAAAGACAACAAATCAGTCTGTCAAAGGGGCTGTAGCGAAGAGTGGGAACAGCTTTATACAGTGTCTGTCTAGTTGGTAACGTCATTTATGATATACATAACGATCTATGTGAACTTTTTATTGCTTTCCAAGCACATTTTCCACAGCTGGCAAGTGTGTTTGCTTATGTATCCCTAAATCATTCTGCAAATACTGCTCTCAAGCTGCCTGTGTGTCAGAATTATAAATGCACACTATTATAAGTTTAATTGTAAAATTATCCATAAGAGCATGAAGTTATCTGTCTAGCTTTGTTACTTATTTTTTGACAGTGATATATGTGTGGATAATTTTCTTTCCTTGGTACTGCTTCAATTTTTATTTTTTTTATTTTTAGGCAGAGCGAATTGCCAGAGTGCCATCTACTGCATCCTACTGGCCAGATACAACTACACCAAGTTTGAGGGTCTTGCTGGCTTCAGTTGGTTGAAGTACCTCATGCTCCTTTCCTGTCTTAGAAAATTCTGTTTTCTGTAAATTAATGCAAGTTTAGAGGAGGGATTTGAACCAGGCTGCGTATGATTCAGGAACTGCATTACCAATAAGGGTAAAGGCTGGTCAGGGTGCTCCTCTCTCTTTCTCTCCTTTTTTGTAGATCCCTCCCTCTGGGTTTCTCAGTTTCCTTCTCTGTCTCTGAGTTTGTCTAGCTATCATAACATACCTCACTTTCTCACTTCACTTCCCCAAATTTAAATGACTTTCCTTTTCTTGGACTTGGTTTATTTCCTATATCAGAATTATACATTTGGAAGTCTTTCTTAATTTTTTAAAAAGACTAATTTTTTATCGTGATAAGACCTCTCTTAAAAATATATTTCACCAGGTGAAAAAGGCTTCAAAATTTCAAGCCTATTATTAGGAAAAGGCTATTAAATTATGATAAAAAATTCTTAACTGTAGGGTTTTATTTTAGTTAAAACAAATAAATGGGTTCTTCAGATCCAAGATTTTGTGCCCCCTGTTTAGGGGAGACAGGGTTCAGTATCTTTGAGCCTAAGATTTTTTGCTGGTCCAAGGAAAAAGATAATATTCTCAAATTCGATTAATATAAATGTGCATAGTCTAACAAATCTCCTAATTTGTCTCTAACAGATCTCTTAAGTGGTCCTCAGAAAATAATATGAAAGCAGTGATGGCACTTTAATATAAAGCAACTGTTTTGAATGGCAAATATCAAATACTGCTGAACTGAGATCAGCGTGTTAGTCATGTTCTTTCCCATTAATTCATTTGCATTTAATGTTACAGCTCTCCCATAAGGAGTGGAAGGATGCCAGATTCCTGCTTTTTAGTGCTATGTAAGTGTGGGACCAGAGCCTTTGCTGGTATGGGGCTATTCTGTCAATGCCACAGCTGCAGTCTGACACTAAAAGAAGCAAAAGTGCCTCAGAAATGGCTTCCTTATTAAAGGTGGATGTTAGTTTAGTTTTTGCGGAGTTAGTATTGATTTTTGCATCACACTGGCACTCCTACCTCCTGTTAGCATGGTGGGAAGTGGAACAGGAACAGCAAAATGTGGAAATAACAGACATATCCTTCAGATATGGCAATGCTTGGTTGGACTTTTGCCCCCCGTTCCTGAAGGCTCACCAGTTGCTTCATGGCAGCCTAACGTAATTCATACAATTGGATTTTCTGGACACTTGAGGGATATGCATCAGTATCAGGAAATCCACAGGAGTAATCTTTGCACGAATGTTATCCTTGGAACCCAAAGGGATTTTTTTGAATGTCATTGTAAATAAATACAGAAAATTGCATATTGGAAGGATCCATAACAAACATTTTATAAAGCAGTTTTTGAGGTTTTGCTGGTGCTATATGAAGTAGGCAGCTTCACTTCACATCTTCTCGAAATTACCTTATTGAAGATTCTTCTCTCAAAGTAATCTTCATAGTAGAATGAATGTGAATAGTCAAGGTGTAGTGATACTTCCTAGGCTAATATTTGGTATCTGCCTTGGTAAAGACATACCTATTTCTTTTTGTATCTCAGCAAGATATGGTGATGCTTCTAAGGGGAGTTAAGGGGTCCTTGATTTAATATTTCTGCTGAAATTTAGTTTGGTAAATTATTTAAATTTAATTTAATAAAATACATTATTCTTCATTTCCTGTCCTAACATGCAATCCAGAGTTCACATGACACTGTGTAAACAGTGGTGTTTCACTCCATATGTAGATGAGTTTTTGAAGCCCTTAAGGTGGAAACTATTATATGTGTATAAAATTATATCACCTGCTCAGTAAAACTTTAAACATAATAATGTCAATAATTAATACAAATAATAGCTAATGTTTATACTTCGTATTTTCCACTGTGTTACTTCTCATTAAAGGTATAAATGTTGTCAGAGTGGGCAAACTCTGAAAGTAAAGACAGAATTTTTTTCACTCGTCAAGCTTGAGAGTATCTTTTCTGATGAATAATGTAAGCTAATGATGTCAATCTGTTTTTGACCCATGAGCAACTATACTAAATGATGATATTGCTATAGCTGAGGTCACAGTTTCTTAGCTTCAGCTTTATTGTTTTTGTATCCCGTGACTTTGACTGATGTTGGCAGCTGTGATGGGTAGTGTGCTGGTTGCTCTCCAGGGTTGGAGATTGCTGCTATAAGCAAGTTCTTTTGCTGCTCTCACTATACATTGGGTGTAAGAAGGAAATGTGAATATACGATGGCCGAAATTTGCTTACAGTGTTTTCTAGGGTGCAACTGGAAAATATTTGTAAATTAAAGGAGAGAAAATGTCTAGTTTTGGTAGAAAGTTGGCCTGATTGCACCTTCAACAAAAATAATCCAATGCATGTGACCAAAGCACAGAACAAGTGGCTACTTCCACACAAACATGTTTTAGAAATTGTGCTGGTAATTATGACATTAATCTTTCTGATGTTGTAGTTAAGCAGCATTATTTGATGCCCTCCCCTCATATCTCACACAGCTAGACAGCCAACCTGAACAGAACAAAATGGAGCAGCTTAAAATGGTAAATGTAGCTACTTATCCGGCGCCAGGGTAACACCTTAATCCTGGATGGTTTCAGTGGGTTTTCAAATCACTGCATCCAGTTAATACAGACTCTTCTAGCATTTTAACTTAAACTTTGCCAGCTGGAGCAGTCTGAGAGGTAGTCCGCTATGGTGAAGGCTGATAATGGCGGAGTGGAAGCTGTAGTCAGTATCAGAGATGCAAAGAGAGCCCAGAAAGCCGCGCGAGTGTGCAGGGATGAAGATGAGGAAAGGGAGGCAGGGAGGGTTAAACAACCAAGAGTGATGAGGCTTGAGACAACAAAGCTACATTTGATGCACTGCAGAAGTATACCGTCTTTTGATCTCACAGGTATTATCAGTGATATGTTTTTTATACTTCTACTACTTGACAATCATTTTTCTGGAAAACATGGTGTTCAATAACCCTGAAAATATCCACTGGTCTTTGGGATGTCAAGTTCATTTAGTTGCAATTCAGAAATTTCAAAATGGTTTCAGCTAACAAACAGCAATATCCTAATCATCTCACCTGAAGGTGATGCAGACGTTTGAAACCTCTGTGACTGCTGCACATATCAGAAACACTGAACATTTCATCTTGATTTCAGTACCACCTACTTCCTGGAAAATTTGGAAGCCTTGCATTTACCACTTCAAGTTCTCTGCCAAGTTCCTTTCAATTTTTTTTTTCTCCATTTTTGTCTCACACGTTTATTATACTGTGACAAATGCAGTTTTCTTCTGACACCACATAATAGATGTGTGAAACACACACATGTTCTAGTAAGAGACTGCTCTTTATTTCCTGGCTCCAGTTGCAAAACATGAGTCAGGGTTAGAAAGGCTGTACCTCTGTCAGAGATGGGTAATCTGCATCCTCAAACTTTCCTAGCTTTTGCTACAGTAGTGGGGAAAACAGGAAAATCTGGGTCTTCTATACCCATACTCAGTGTTTCTTCCTTCCCAAGGACATATTTTCTTCATTTTAAAACCACCATTCCCTTGTTTTAATTATATTTACTCCCTTCAGAGACTGAGGCTGTCATTAATGGTGAAAAAAAGTCCCTCCAGCTCCTAAAACAAGTATAGCAGCACTCTGACTGCAGGAGGTACAGCAGTTTTAGAGAAAGCATCCTCCTACTATCCTGGCTTTAATTCAAAGAAGAAGTATTACTAGTCCATTTGCTGTGAATTCCAAGCACTATTTTCTCCATGCCAAGCGATATCTGATGAATTGCTGTATAATTGTAGGCAATGACCGAACAGCTTCTTGACAAGACTGGTGACATAACATGCCTTATTTATATATACCAGTTTGAAGTGCTCTGTACACTTCTGCAATGTGTAGTGTGCCTCAGTGAAATACAAAATCAGACAGATCTTTTGTGAACTAAAGTGGAACAAGCCTCATGTTACAAGTTAAAACAAAAACAAGCAAACAAGCAAGCAAAAAGAGAAAACTGAACACATTATCACTTCCTACTGGATCCAAACAGGCTAGGAATTTCACATGTAAGGCGGTTATTCTGCGGTTACCCATGTGTGACTGGAAGCAGCAGGAACTCTGGTGCTTCTATGTTAACGATAAACAGAGTTTTGTATTGATTTTTTTTTTAAATCATTTTATCCCACAAGGTCCTAGTGGTTCGGTTGCTCCTGCAATAGAATGACAAATAACTGGGTGACATGCTGTGAAAAATTTAGAAAATGAGAAATGCTATCTCATTTTCCAAACAGAGCAGAAACAACACTAATTCCATTAGGCAAGATGGAACAGACAATTAAACTGGGCATGCTTGTAATTTTGAAGCTAACCAGATAGCCTTTTTCAAATGTAATGACTATTCAAGTGATTTCTTTAACGTGAAGCAAAACCACTGATTTTCCTTTCTAAAATTAAAGCATTTACCTTATACAAAGTATAAGAAATGTTACCTGTTGCCTCCACCATTCCTTCTAGGATTACAACAATTTCTAGCTCCTCTTTGGGCAACTGGGCTTTGGAAATCTCCCAGAAAGGACTCTGCTGGTTAATTTCATGGCTGATGATCAGTGGTGAAACCAAAAAGAGACGATCATCCCCTGTGTAATAACCTACGTTGATATCTGTCTGGTTGAGTGGTATAAATTCCCCCTCCTTTGTCTGTTTGGATTTGATCAACTTGGCTCGTATTGATGCCTCTACAATGTGTGAATTCCTAAGGTCTCCTACTCGGAACATCAGACACAGCTTTCCATCCCGCATGGAAATTACTGCATTTGTAGAAAAAACCAAGGTTTCTGCCCTCTTCTTGGGTTGGGATATTTTCACAAACATGCAGCCAACCATGAAAGCGTTGACGATAGAACCTAAAACAGACTGCACTAAAAGCAGTATAATTCCCTCGGGACACTTGTCCGTGATGACCCGGTAACCATACCCAATGGTGGTTTCTGTCTCGATTGAGAATAAAAAGGCTGAGACAAACCCATTGAGGTTGCTGACGCATGGGGTCCACGTGCTGTCCCCTATATGATCCATATCTCCTCGCATGTAGGCAATTAGCCACCAGATCATTCCAAAGAAGAGCCAGGTCACAGTGTAAACCATGACAAAAATCAATAGGTTGAACCTCCACTTGAGATCGACTAAGGTAGTGAAGATGTCAGTCAAGTAACGGTAAGTCTCTCTGACATTCCCGTGGTGGACGTTGCATTTCCCATCTTTCCTAACATACCTCTGGATTTTTCTCTTGGCACATTCTTTGTTTATATTTTTTGGTAGATCCTCTCTAGCTTGTTTGGGCAACTTTGGCTGATGAATAGTGACAGGGCTCTCTATGTCCTGCTCCATTGAGTCTTCTTCCAGTACGTTAGCTGCCATTAAAAACAAACAAACAAGAAAAAGGCAGGAGTTATTTTTCTTATTATTTCTCTAAGTCAACACACAACTTCTTCTGTATTACTGGCACCAAATTGCTGTTAATCAACAAAATTATCATCCTTGTTCTTTGCTCACCTGTTAGACGCACAAGACAAAAGTCAGATGATGCCAAGCATCCTCAGTTTATTGCTAAATAGAAATACTTTGAAGGAAAACTGTCTCACTTCCTATCTATCAGGTCATCCTAGCCACACCCATATTTAAATTCTCTCAGATATGTTCAAGCAGATCTTTCTCCCCCCCCCCCTTTACAGTTTAATAAATGAGGTTTTGTATACACCAAGAAAGATCTTCTGGGAGACAGCATATATACATGAGGAAATGGATTTGCTTGGGGTTTTTGGTTAACAAGATGAGCAGAGAAAATAAGCAATTGTTGAGCCATTTTTAAAATCAATTGCACTGGTATGGGAAAGTATTAAATAAGTATAAGGAGTTAAAAAAACCCCAATATTTTTTAGAAAGAACCAATCATACTCTTGCTGAAGGAAAGGCAGGCTTTAGTGTAACATATACGACGAGCTATTCAAGCACATTTCCATAGAAAACCAATGTCTTGCTGATACTGAGACAGGGAACTGTGTGTCCTTCTCCCAGTAAGATAAAACATACAGTACTTCAGAACATGATTTCATTTTAATGCAGTATGCCTATGGCCTTTAATTCAAGTGTGCCTTTTTCTCTAACTGTAAGGGCCTACACGGTGTTCCCCCATAAGTGTCTTACAAGAATTTAAAAACCAGAAATGACAGTAACTGCCTTCTTTTTTTTCTTCTCAGCCTTTTCAGATAAATAGCTTCATTATGTTTATGTACAAGTGCAAGAAAGAAGAGTTTATTGAGAAGGAGAGCGGTTTAATCAAATGGATTTTGCATGAAGCTGAGGACCTGGTGACATCTGTGGTAACTGTTGTCTTTTTACTGGAAATCTTTCTGCATTCAGGGCTTATTCCTGCAGGAATTTCAGCTCTTGAACTCTTCTCCATTCTGGCTAACTGCTACTATTCTGCTGCCAGGCTGTGAAGGGAAAAGGCTTCTGCTGGCTCTGCCTAGATGCTTGGCTCTGAATAAAGTAGCACTGGTATGAGGCTGTACCATTGGTTTGCAGAGATGCTCTGCCTGAACAGTCATGGCGTTGACCTGCGTGCAGTCAGTGCGCCCTGCAACAGCCACAGTTTGCATTAGTGTGTTGTGGTAACTGCTGTGCAGGCTCAGGTGTGGGCTGCCCAGTCCTGCTGTAGGTGGTGGCCTTCAAGCAGAGAACTGGGAGCAAGCAGCTTGGGTTGGGAAGCACTTCATTTCCCTGAGCTCTGCTTGCCTCTGAGTACCTCTTGCCTGGCTGGGAAATGGGGGCGTAAACCCATCAAAGCTCCTGCTTGACACAGCAGTCCTGTTAGTGACAGGACAGAAGTCCTGTCTCCGGTACCCCACAGGCTTGTGTGTCTCTGCATGGCACTGCTCTGGGCAGTAGACCCAACCCCTTCCATGTGGAGGAGCTGCCAGTGAAGCCCGGGCTCCTGTCCAGAGAGAGCTTCACACAAGGGTCTGATGTTGGAGGATCAGTATGGCTATAAGAGCGTTTCAGTCTCTCACTCTTGGAAATATGTGCTATACAGCAGATCGCTGTGGAGTCTCACATCTTCAAGATGTGCAGACTCATCCCTGTGGAGAAAGATCGCAGACCCTTGTAAAGTTTGACAGGTGACTGAAATACCCAGGGAAAAAAACCAATGGGTTGGACACCGTTCGTCTCTCCTTCTGGCCAGCTCCAGTGCCAGCCAAGCCTCTGTTCAGGCCCATAGCCTTTTCTGTGTTAAAAGAAAGGCTCAAAGGTCGGCAGTAGCATGGAAACCTGATAGCAGTTCTGTGTTTAAAGACTGTGCGTTCCATCCTGTGTCACTTTTTCAGTTTGCTGCTGTGTCTGAAGACAGCATGATTCAGGCTGATGGCAGCGGCAGCACTGGAAGTCGTGTCACCAGGCAGTCAGTTCTGAACGACTTGCTCCAGTTGGTGACAGTGTGCCTACTTGCATTATCATTAATGCTATGTAATGTATGATGAAATAAACACAATAAAAAGGCATTGCAGGAACTTTGTGAGGCAGACTTAAGCAAAAGCCAGAAAATTTGAAGTTAAGGCTTCGCACTTAATGCTTAACTCTCTGCTGTGCCTAAGGAGATTTCAGTCCACAGGAGATAGCACATCACTGCAGTAATAGACCCCTCAAATACTTATGAACAGCCTATGAAGGCTCTGGCTTTTCAGACTTCAATGCAATGTATGTTAGACTAGTAATGATGGTTTAACGTGGTTCATTATCTTTAAGGCATTATGGATATTGTGCTTTCCCCTCCCAGTTACAACCTGGCATGAACACAGAGACAGGATGCAGGTGTCCTCCTTTGCCTTTGAGAATATAACTTACTTCTGACCTTACTGTTCAAGTCAATCTGGTCCTAGGCCTCCCTGCCTGAGCATCTCTTACCAGAAATGGCACTAAAAACCATAACAGGGCTGGCAGGGGACACAGGTGCTGATTTCATTAGTGGCATCAGAAGAAATCTGAAGGGTTGTCCCCATCCAGGGAGGCCTACCAGTCCTGAGCTGCACCCCTCTAGCCTGCTTTGCATATGGTGTTTATTTCCTATAGAAGTACTTGCTAGCAATGAAGCGCCTTTTATTCACACGACAAATTTAATGATGCTTTCAAAAGGCTTTGTGTTGATTAAGCTCTTGTGCATCATAACCAGCCTTTCCTGTCTTTTAGAGTACATGAGCTGACCTGCAAAGAGAGGTAAGGGCTACATTTTCTCAAGTGGCTATAGGTTTTGTAGCAGGAGCAAGGAGCCGCTGTGCTCCCCTGCACGTGGTGGTGGCTGTCACTGTCATAGTAAGTGGGCTTTGGAGACCTGCCCCTTCCAATGTGGGAGAATTTTTCTTAAGCTTGAGAGGTTGCACCAGAACTGACTCCCATATAGAAATGTAAAAGGGCAGCTTTGGACAACCAAGCCCCGTGACTGCATTTATCCTCTCTCTCTCAGCATAGCATCTTGCTAACACTCTTGTGCACATTTTAATCTCCCTGGGGGCAGCTGGCCATTTTGTAAACTCTTCAGGGTCTTTCCAGTGCTGTCATTTCTCAAACCTCAGGAAGTCTGTGAGAGGAAAAATTAAGGTCAAGTTTTTGATCTTTTTCTCTTTATGCAAGGTGCCCTTTTATGCTTTCCCTCACCTAAATTCTCTGACTGTGAGATCCAACGAATACCTGCATGGGGTGGGGGGGGTTTCTCAATCAGAATCACAGCCCATCACCCTCTCCTGGTCTGAGTTCTTACTTCAGAGTGAACCCTGGGAGCAGCAATTCCTGAAATAAGTGATCCAAGGATTGTGCATCTGTGTGTTTCCATGGAAATGCTTGATGAAGAAGTTTTAAACACATGGCAGGATCCCTGTTCACCACTAAGGCTGAGGAACAGCCACATATTGTCAGCGCCTTTGCCACAAAACATTTCGACTAATTATATTTTTGCTTGTTATCAACCCAATTATCTTATGCTGTTTATTTCTATTTAATTTTCTATTTTGGTTATATAATGGCTGTCATGGTTCCAGGAACAGAGGAGTGAATAGCAGCTATCTCACTTGAGAGCTATTTTTACTCTCTCTTCTTTTCTTCGTGACAAAAATATATCCATATTATTAATCTGCACTGCAAAAAAAAAAAAAATGTACTCCTTCTCATGCTTCCACCTCTCCCAGTAAACATGTTTGTTTGAACACAACCGCCAGGTAGCAATATCAGGCCAATTTAGGCCAATTTTGAGTGTTGTGATCAAAGCATTTGTTTCAGTGAGTCTTTTAGGCAAATGCATACAAACATATGAGATATCAGTGACTTGTTTCATTTTCCAGCAAATGACAAGGAGTTCTCCTAAATCAGTCCCTGAACAGTTCACTTGTTTTTCATCATAGCAGTATGTAGCAGCTATGGCTATATTCATAAATTAAATGTGCCCAGGCCTATTCTTTAGCATGGGGGCTAAATGGAGTGGTAGAGCCCACGCTTGTATTATTGAACTCCCATTGTTTTCAAAGCAGGGCAGTCTCCTACAATCTGCTTATTAGGAATAGTCTGTGTCCCATGCTAACACCTGAAATGTAGCCGGGGATTGTGTGTACTCAGTACTGCACTGGTCAAAACCATGCCGAGGGCTTCTCAAGGAATTTTACCATAAAAGGAATTATGTGCCAGTGCTCGGGAACATTTTTTCCAGTAAAGATGCAACCAGTGCTGGTGTCCTGGTTTTGTCTATTTCAGAACAGCATTGGAAAGGCACAATCCAGTGTTTCCAAGCACATATTTTTATTTAGGGTCTGTAGAATAACATAAATCCAGTGTCAACAGCAAACTATGAGCTGTACAGGAGATATTCTCACAGCCTTCATGGCATCCCTAAGGAATCATTTTATCATTAGTAATGTAGTTTTTGTACTTTGGTAGTCCTTCAGAGATCTTGTCATAGTATTGTACAAATACAAAACAAAAGGAGGTATGTAAAGAGCATATTCGTCTAATTTAAATACTCGTAGCCTATTTTGATCGCATACTGTGAGTTATAGGATGACCTGCAAAATAATTAGGAGTTTCAACTGAGAATATTACAAATTATAACTGACCTTTTTGTAACAGAAGCTGATACAGAGAGTTCAGTGAATGTTTCACTGTAATTTAGTACACTAATTTTATCTCTTGTAACATAGTTGTGAACAGTTTGTATGCAATTTATCAAAAATCCACTATTTTCAAAAAATCATTTATAATCTACAGATTGTTCTCACGGGCTTTATTGCACGTATACAGATGTTGAGCAGACATCATTTTGACTGTGATTTCTGTCTGCATGCAGGTCATTCCCCACTTTCCTAGTAGGATGAGGGCATCTTTGAAGTTAAGGTGCTGTTTGCATTAGTAAGGTCCACGCTTGCCTTTTCTGAAGATTTTTCAGTATTCACCTCTCATTTGATGTGATCACAGGCATCCCTGACACTGAACTCATCTGTGGAATATTTGACAGTACCAGGTGGCTATTTCCGGTCCCCGCTGCCTCTGCGAGGTTGTTAGGCTTTGACATCAGGAGAAGGTGGCGTAGCACTACACAGCACAAGACGTTTTCTGCGAGGTTCAATACTCTGCTCTAAGTCGGGGTCTTTCTGTTTCTTTTCTTGCCTGTGATGCAAGGAGCAGTCACAGTGAGGAAGCAGACAGGGAGTTTTGAAATGCTTTGCCTGATCTCTGGATGGTTTTAGTCAGCGTTTCAGAGCTTTATAAAATCTCAGATCTGATGAGCACTGAGGGCACAGGAACAGGTATTCGCAGAACAGAAGGGCATTTGCCTGTTTGATGAACTCAGCCTGTATCACTCTCAGTGAGACCAGGTAATCCGTGCTGTGAGATACTGTGTATTATCACTAGAGATGAGGAGAAAGAGTCTTGTTTACAGAAAAAAATGGATTTTTTTAAATGATCAGCTAACTATTGCAAGCATTCATTATCACAAAATGCAGATTTTCTTCTGAAAAAGAAAGGAATTAGGATCTGGTCCTGCGCTGTGGAAATCAATGCAAGATTGTCTATCCTCTTGTCTGGGAACATTGTCTAGCCCTCATTTTGAAATGCTCAAATGTTCAATAAACATTGACTTGGCAAATTTCTTCAAGAGCCAAATTACTTACTTGCACCCATAGAATCATAAATACAATTTCAGAGAAAACATGTGTGTGATTTAAGTTTATTTCAGCAGTAATTTTCACTGGAAAAAAAATGCAAATTGAAGTATATTTATGATTATAAAAGAGGCTGTAAGGATGATACCTTGTTTTATCACACTACCTGCTTCATCATTGCCTTTTAATCCAAGTTGATAAAAATAATGTTATACTATTTTCATTTCTTTTAAGCCTGTACATGTGCAAAAAATCAGCCTGAGTAATGCTTTGCCTCTATGCAGTACAAACATTTCCATTAATTTCTGATTCTTGGCCCTTTTATTCTGGAGGACGGAAAATGAAGCTGATACGTGAATTCAAAAACCCGTGACTCCGGTTTTGGTAGTCGTTTGACCTTGTAATTTTTGTCTTGGATTCTAACCAGTTCTCTACAGAATTTACCGCTAAAGGCTCCAGTATGCTGTTTTTACATCTGCTTGGTTAAATGTAGCTTCATTTGAAGCACAGGAAACCCAAATATCCTCGACTTTGTTACGTATATGGGGCAGTGTAAAAAGGCTGCACATTCTGAACCTGCAAAGATGTGTGGAGGCAGTTGACTATCAATGTCTTCTGACTTTCATCAGGCTGGGGACCCCAAATTAGATTATGAAACTTGTTTACCACCTGAAGTCTGAGTGCTTGGAGTCAGTGTTAATTCAGAGCCACCTCTAATACAAGTGCCTGACATTGAAAATTGATTTCTGGAATAAGGAGAGTTTGCTGTTACATATCTCTGCTCCTGTCTGATTAGTCTAGGTATGCATAGTTTTTACTAGACTTTCGGCTTCCAGAAAAGCTTCAGCTAGAGGTTCAGAGCAGATAAGGGTTCTCCTGAAAGCCTGTGAATCTACACAAATTGACCTATTTTTTTGATGTCAGCAGGCACACTGGCCATTGACCCCCTTATACATGTAGCGACAGGGACCAATGTCCAGAGTGCTTTCTGGGGGCCCAGTTCAGTTCAGTCTAGGTGCTATTCTTTTGAGCAGACTTAGCATATGTACGGGCTATTGCTGATATCACACATGTGCTCTGGCTTGTGCCATGTTCTTATTCATGATATTCCCCTAGATGATACAAGTAATCTCTGTCACAAGCTATATGTTCAATTACAAACTCCCTCTTATCCTTTATGGTAGATGGTCTATCACCGTTTTCTAGCGCTCACTACCACTTCACACTCAACCTCCCCACTTTTGTTCCCGTACTGTGACTAGAAAGGCAAAAGCAAAGATGTTTTCACCTTAAGCAGGTAGTAAATCTGGAAGTCTGAGAATGACAAACCTGTAGAGCTACAAAAGGGAGACAAATAGGTGTCCCATGCAATTTCAGAGAATCTTGAACAATAGAAACTAAGCTCAACATGATAGAAGGAGCAGTCGTTACTTGGGAAATCATGGCCTACCAGTGGAAGACTAGATAATGGAGGACTACCAGAAAGGCAGAATGAAGATTCCTGGCCATGAGAAGTGAGCAAGGCTGGCATTAAAGTCAGAGACTCTTGCATGCAGTTGCTCATAGCAACATATAAAGAAGTCAGAGAGGTACTCTATCTCTCAAAAATCAGACATCAGTCTCCTTTGGTACAGTGTTCTTGTCCTGTCCACAACCAATGCAGAAAAGAGCCTCCTGAGAAGCAGCATGTCTTCTGAGAAGGTGAGAAAGATAGAAAGGCATGCATTTTTTGCACTTGGCAAATACATACTGTTGTCACTGCTGCTGCAGGCAGTGGTGTGAGGTCAGAGGCAGAGACAGCCCAGGTGTCCCACCCTCAGTGATGCCACCTGGCAACATCAGGCCTTGACTCATGTTCAGTATTTCCATGTGGCAAAACTACTGACAACTGCTGTAGTAGGGATAATAGGGATCATTAATGATTCACAGTGCTGACAGGCCTTAATAGCTGCAAATACTAGCCACATGCTTTCTTTCTGATGCCTCTGTGTCAGATGTATGTCTCCTTGAGTTGCTGTAACGTGCCATTGTCTGTCATGCCTCCTGAGAGATTTCTTTCTGCAGTTACTCAGCTCCAGCTATTTCTGCCAGTTACTATCACATGTACTAATGCCAAAATTTTTGCTTGTCAGTTGCATTGTTTCTTCAGAGATTGACTAAGAATTCAACTTTTCATCTCTGTCGGGTGTACCAGGAACTGGAGGAAGCGTGAAATAAATATACTGACCTGAGTGTTATCAGTTTTAAACTGTTTGTGTTTACACTCTCTAATTGCTAGAAGTAAAAAGTAAATAATTTTAAAACCAGCTTAAAATCATAGAATATTTTGGGTCAGAAGGGACCTCTAAAGGTCTCTTGCCCAACCCCCTGCTCAACAGAGGACCAACTTCAAAGTTAGATTGTGTTACTCAGGGCCAAAGATGGGAGTTTCTACAGCCTCTCTGGGTCCTGTCCCAGTGCTGCACCTCACGCATTAGGGACTTCTTTTTTTCTTTATCTCCTATTGGAATTTCCCTCACTGCAGCTTGTGTCCATTGCTCCTTGTTTTTCACTGTGCACCTCTGAGAAGAGTATGACTTCATCTTCTCTGCAGCTTCTCTTTTGCATCTGAGCTGTTGATTTACAGCTCAGCCTTCCAGGGAAGTTGTGTGAGGGCTGGTTAAATCCTGGTTTCTCTACATGTTTTCCTTACTGATTACGTGAAAAAAGATTTTCCTCAAGTTTTGTGAGATGAGATGGGGAGAATCAGTTCCTTCTTCACATGATTTTTTCCCGTTAAAATTTTCCCATCTGAAATTTCTAGAAATAAAAATTAGCTGATTATCTTAACATTTTGTATAGATAATCCTGACTCATTTAATTCTGCACCTGTAATGTCACTGATACCTAGGGAGTGCTCCTGGTTGTTTCTGGAAGCCAAAGTGTAATTAGGAGCTCGGCTGGCCTGTCCAATGCTGATTATCTGTACTGCTAAATGTTAGCAAGCTAACTGCCTTGGCTTTGACCCATGCCAACTAGTGCTCTGAGAACAATATGTGGGAATGGTTTGGGAGACAGTATGTGCCAGGGACTGCTCCCATTAGACAGCATGGATGAGATTGCATCAGGTTTGGCTTTTTTCATTCTCATCTGCCAACAGTGTCCCAACAGGCTGTTCTCCCTCATACATCTCCACTAGCCCTCATGACACCTCTGCGTCAAGCAACATAACCTAGGTCTGCAACACAGACCTCGCTATTTCAGATAATATGAAGTGGAAAAAACCCACTGTCAATATACCTATTATGCCTTAAACTCAAGAGACATGAGGTCCACACAAGACTCAGGGCCCTGTGCTCTGCAGCATAGCATGGACATCCTGTACCACTTGCTCTCAAGGTTGCAGGACAATTCCTGGCTTGGCTTTATTTAGCATAGTAGATGTAGTCAGTTTGGTGATGGGCCTGGTGCCTGTTCCAGTATGTGAAAAGTTTAGAAATCAAGGCAGGCATCTATTGCCCTTGACAAAGCCTATCTGTGCAGTTAAGTCACTAGAGAGGAGAGAAATAGACCCTCACAGAAGAAGTAGATACCACCAGTTTTCCCACTTTCATGTTGACAGGAGAAGCCAGCCCTTTTCTCTCTTTGCTGTTTTCTATCCCTACTCTATTACTGTCCCTTTTTCCTCTCCTTCCTGAAGTAAGGGTCGCTTTACTTGAATATTCATCCTTGGGATAGTCAAATACAATTTTTGCCTGCATTGCTGAACAACGGCAGGTGTTGGAACCATCTTGACTGCTGCACAGACATACTCTGACAGCTTGCTTTGCTTTGATCAATGAACTATCATAAGTATAAGGCACAGGAAGAATGGAGAAGAATATTTTTGTCAGACAGGAAGGACTTGATTCAATCAATATGCTGTACCAGTCGACTGACGCCAGTAACTTATTCAATGAAGTAAGCCTGCAGACCAAGCAAAAGAACTTCCAGTACTTTGCTATAGAGGTGGGATTAACAGAATGAAGAAATGTCATGAACTTCCTTCCTTAAATTATATCCCCCCCCTTAGTTTACATTCAGCTATATCCCAAACATGCGTCCCCCAAGTCACACACATTGCCTAAGCATACTGGTTTTGCTTCTGCTATTACTGTTGTATGAAGTTACAGAAGGGGCTGGAAAGAATCGGAAAATTAAAACAGCTGAGAACTTTTTTTTTTTTTAATCTGGTAAACCATATTTCTTACTTGATAACTTCTTTGCAATCAAAGGAGGATTTCAGTGCCTTTTGCTTCTAGGCAATGTATTTCAGAAGAGCAAGGTGCTCCTCCCTTACAAAAATCAGTCAGGATTTAGGTTAAAATTTTGGCACACTTGAGAAGAAAAATTACCAAAATTTTTCTCATAGATGCTGGGGAAACAATATTTCTGTGATTCTTGCTGTCTCTCATAGTGTTGACTTGGTGAATGTACACAGTTTTCTGTTGGTTGAGGTGAGTGACCTCGTTCATTTGGCCTAACATATAAAGTCAATCTATCTCTTGCATCCAAACGTTGCCTCACAAATAACACTGTCTCAGAGACAAGGTAGTTACCTCGCTTACAATTACTTAGTTTATCTGAACAGCTGCCATGTTCTTTCCATCCTCCTCCTCTTCCATTTCTTACTGCAGTTGATACCAGGATTCTGGTTGTTTTCTTTAAGCTAAGTAATTAGGCCATCACTAGCTTCATCCCCTTTCCCTGCCAAAAGAAGTCACAGAGAAATACAAAGACCTAGTTTCTTGCTACTGGCTTCTTGTTTCTACTTTGTACAGTTTACAGAGTGCAAAGGAAAAAAAGTAACTGAGAAATAAAGCTGGAAGTGACATTTAGAAAGACATTTAAAAAAATAATTTTTTAAAAAAACTCCATAATTTCAGATGGGTCAATGTTTTATTTCAGGTTGTGGTATTTTGATAACCTGGAAATGGTAAATGCAGAATAGTACTTTAGCCATGTTTCCTAAGGAAATTAGCCTTATCTGTCACTCTGCCTGGCCTCCTCCCAATCCTTTTGGAAACTTTGGCTGATATTTAGGGTTTTAGATTTCTTTCAGATCTTCAGTTAAATTCTGAAAGGTAGGCATTTGCCAGTGTGTGGAGGTCTCAGAAATACTAAATTCCTACCAGTGTCATGAAAATGGACTGAGTTAACTACACTGTCAGATGCCAAGGAATCTATATAAGAGGGAGCTACAATAAATATTTCTTCTTCCTGAGTGCTGCTGCTCCTAAAGCTACAGTCAAATATTATTTCAAATAGCTGTTGCAGTCAATGTCCCTGTGAAGTATCTTCAAAAAAAATGCTCCTGCTTTGTGTGGAGCCTGAAGGGTTGCGTGCTTTTATTTTCAGGCAGCAAGAGTGCAGCCACAGGCTGGATCTGCCTGATGCTCATATTTGATAGAAGGACTTCCACATTCAGTGAGTTTTTTTTAGATCAGAGTTTGTGGCTTTGTCTACAAAGAAAGTGGAGTTCAAGAAAATAAAACTGGCTCAAGTCATGCTTTTTTTTTGAATAAATTGTTTAGTAGAATCAGAACAAAAGACTGAATGAACACATGTTCGGTTTTAATCCAGATTTTTTGTTCTTTGCTTAATTTGGATGAAAAACCTTATACCCTTTCTGCAATGAGCATCAGCTATACAGGATTTTATACCCGTCTACATAATAATTTGTTAGAAGATGTATTCAGGCAAGTATAATATCAGACCCAACATGACTGAAAATATAAGTCAAAACCACAAAAAAATGTTTCCATGTCAACAAACAGCAACTTTTTGTCTTGAAATGTTATTTCACTTAAGCTACCTAACAAAGTAAAAAGTTCTATAAACTTGTTTGAAAAAATGCAGCAAGGGATTTGCTGTGAAATTGCTATAATTGCTATAATTTCTATTATCCTTTTCTATAGGGAAATAGGGAGCAAAAAAGAATTGTAAGAGTTGAAACATTTTGTAAATTGGATTCAATTTGACCAACAGGATTTTCCAAAATATTTTACACAGAAGAAGACAATTAATTTCAAACTTTCAAAAATGTGGTGTTTTGTCTGTGAAATACTGAGGTCTAGGAACTTTTAGTTTCAGAATTCAACTTTTTATTCCTTTTTCACAGTAAAATTTTACTTAGTTTTATGAAACAAAGTTGTTTAAAAGGATTGAGTAACCTCAAAATGGAGGGATTATATGAAAGACTTTGTAATACCCATTTTGGGTGAGATAGGGGGTTTCTGTTTTTTTTTCTTACTTTGTTAATAAGTATATAAATGTCTTTTTGATTTGCTCTTAGTTTTTCCTATATTTTTCCCCAGTCTGACTGAAAATAACCCATCATTTACCAGGAATATTCCATGCACAAGTCACCAGATCACCAGTTTCCTCTCTAAAAATAAGCTGCTATGAGAGGTAACCAGAACCTTTATGAAAGACTTGACAATGCCAAGCTCTCATCCCAGCTGGCTAGATTGCAACATCCAGTTTCTGCAAATCTGTTATGGATTCTTGATGGCATTTGATTCTGGATGGCTGAATGTACAGTTTAATACAAAAATAAAACACTAATGTGGTTTTAAATTTTCTTTCTACAATATGTATGTGTCTTGCCAGAACAGGCTGAACTGGCATTATGTTTTTTAAATAATTGGCGTTTTAAATGGTACATTAGCCTTCAGCTCGCAAAGCCCATCTATCTTTATTGGAGCCAGCAAACCTCAGCGTGAGCACAAATAATTCAAAGCTTTCATAGCCTTTAGATGCCTTGAGAGAAAAGACTAGTTTTGTTTTTCACAAATCTCCTGATTTGTGTGGGGAAAAGATCTACCTCTGAAACATGTGAGCTATCTTTCAGGGATTTGCTCATAGACATCAGAAATACAGATTACTGTTGTTTGAGCTACTATATGAAACCACAAAGGTGCTGGAATAAAATGTGAATTCTATGTCTTTTTTAGTCAGGTACATGTAGTCGGACTCACTTAAAGAAATAGTTGATAAAGGAGCTGACCTTTTAGAGAGAAAACGGCTCCTGTGCAGTAAACAGAAGTATTGAGCCCACAGAGGAGAGCTTTTGATGACTGAATAGGCTGCTAACAAGAATGCACTTCTTGTGCTTCCAAAGGCAAAATTAAATGGAAAACTGAGGTGGTAAAAATAGAGCTTGGCTGCTTCAGAACGGCTTTCTGTGCATGAAAGAAGAGTCCAAAATTTGCAAACAAATTAGCTTGTGTATTGGGTAGATTTCTGGTTTTCTTCTGCTTAAAACTAACTCAAAGCCTGCTTGTGAGGCTGAGGCCAGCAGCAGAAGGGTAATGCTTTGTGAGGAATGATGCAGGATTCCAGCTGCCTTCGCTGGTGTCCAAGTTCCCCAGCAGCTCACCTACTGTGGGAGCCCACCTAGCTGGTCTCCAGGTTCTGACTAGTGGCTTTGTAGATGCCCAGACTTTCTCAATAGGGACAGCAGTTGCAAGAGAGGGCTTCCAGATCAGAGCATGTAAAGTGGCAGAAAAGCACATGGATTCATATTTAATGAAATGAAAAAAGCTTTAAAGGGCCTTCCCTAGAGGTCTGGTTGTGCTATGCTGGTGCGCATGTTGATGTGGGAGCATCAGAGGACGTGGATGTGTGGGAAAGAAATGAAGATCCTGGGATGTCAGAGATGTGGGGGGATGGCAGGCAGGCAGAGTGAAATATCTGGACACTGGCATGGGTATATTTAAACAGGCAGAAATACAAAGCGCAGGCAGGCAGCTGATGGAAAGGGACGAAGGAGGTACTACAGTACCAGAGGTAAGGGACTGAATTTGTATTTGGGAGGGTCATGCACAAGACTTTGCAGTATTTGGATTTGTTTGTGTTAATGCATAGGATGAGATTCATTTGTAGTGTTACAGAGAGTGCCTTTGTCTCACTCGTTTCAATTCTGGTGGTGAAACAGCCACTTTATGCTTGAGCTGTAGCTTCCTTCTCTTTGTCCAGGACAAATGGTGTTGGGACGAATCATGATGGGACAAGGAAAAACAGATGACTGTTCCTTTCAGTCACTTGCCTGAAATCTTACTTGACTCCTTGACTCTCATCTGGGATCTCAGCTAGCGCTGGATGCCTCAGGACTTGGACATACTAGATATGAGGACAGAGTACCTGCACAGCTCCCCTGGCATCCCATGGATGGCCAAGATGAATCTTATTATTCCTTATTTCCCACCTGAGACCTGGGGCCCAAGGACTGGTTCGCTTCCAAAATGGAAAAAAAAGATGATAGTCATAGCTCCATTTGTTCTCAGGGCCAGGAGCCACCTTCTAAACCCAGGTAACATCATAGAGTACTATGTGCGTGCCTGGTCCTTGGACCTCAGGAGGGCGCAGAAGAACTGCAAAAGGTAATGGAGATGGGCAGCCAAAGGCTTGGAGGAGTCTCAGCACCTGTGACTCAAAGAGATGGTAAGAAAAGCCTGGATTCTTCAGTCTAAAGAGGGTGGAGGATGAGAGGGATGACATTGAGATGGAGAACAGAGCATTCCACAGCACCATAGATCTCACATCACTAGCAGGAGATTGGTTTTAAAACAGTTGCAAGAAAATATTCCTTTAACAGCAGGTAGTGGCTTCAGAAGCTTGCTGCCCCTGGGAGGCTGTGGAGTTGGACAGTATCAGGAAGTTCGAAATTGGTTTGACAAGCCCGTAGACAAGAGGGCTTTGAATAGACAGTTAAAGGATGGAGCAGGGATGCTCTCTCCAGACGGGCTAGCGCAGAAGTTAGGGTTGCAGGACACTCAGGGGAAATGGACCGCCACGCTTACTTGCTCCCTCTGTCATGGCATTGTAGAGCACTTTTCTTCTTATCTTCACCCAGCTGTGTAATATACATGTTTCTCTTTCTGAAGCCATTGACATATCCTCTGAGGTTAATGTGGGGATTCATAAGAAATGGACACATACCAAGAAAGATATTTTATCTCTGTTCTGATAGGATAACTTTGTTGTTCATGTAAATACTGTGATCAGTTGACATCAGAGGTAATTTGGCCTTATTTCACTGCTATAAAATGATTTCTGAGTTCAAATATAGAGTCTCCGACTTTTTTTCCTAGCCTTGCTAGTTTCCAAGGAGATCTAACCATGTAGATTGTCTGCAAAGGTGGTAATTAACCAGCAATATGAACAAGATGGACACAAAGAACTTCTTGGCAAAAATAAAAATTTCAAATCAGTTCTTTTTCTTAATGGCTAGTATGCAGAAGCAATCTGATCAGTTCTTTTCAGACTTTGAACAGGCATCGTCATTTGCCTCCACAGTATGGTTTGGTAAACAGCTGCCTTTCAGATAGGTGGTTGAACAGAAAAATGAAAAATATCCTCAGACAAATTTGGACGGTATTTTTTTCAGAATATCTGGCAATTAAAAATAGGATCCAACAAATTATTCAACTTGCCTATAAATAATAGCAGTTTGGATTTATAAATCAGCATTCAGACAAATGGTAGAATCACAAGGCAGGGAGGAGCAAAGGCAGGTACCGTTCATAAAACAAGTTCATCTTTTTATGCGACACAAACTTGGTCATTACATAGAGTGAGGAGTCTTGGATTTGGTCTGAGTAAGGCAAAGGCAGGATTTGAACTCGGGCTGTCCTTTCTGCCTGATGCTTACCACAGATGTTGTGAGCGAGCAAGGGTGAAGGAGAGGTGAGAAGGGTTTTAATTCTTACTTACTCTCTTCGGAATGCCACCTGCGTTACTTTATTAATCTAACCCGCAAGTATAGTACTGTCTGTATATAATAGCTGTATTTCCTCCTTATGAAAAATTAAAAAAATAGTTAGTTGAAAAACATTTACCTAGTTTGACCCAAATGTACAGATTTTAAGCTAGAATACTCAAAGCACCATTGGTCCAGTAAATAAGCCATTTGCTATTAAAATTCCTCGTAGCCTATGTCTCAATGTAACTTTCAGGCACATCTAGGACGATGCCGAAAGAGAAGCTTCAGAAGTGAAGTCCTTTGCAATATCAATTGTGGAAGGGTCAGTGTGGCTGAGAGTTACCCAGACACAACTTCTGGGTAGAAAAGTGGAAATCTGCTGGTTTACTCTGGCCTTGTTGTTTTGGGAAGTTTTATCATTATTTTTACAATTTTTATAAGGACTGGATTAAGATTTTGAGCTTGTCTCTGACTTTCACACCTCCGATATATCCCAATACAGACCTTATTTGTGTTGACAAATGCATATTTATTTCCATCTACACAGAATGTGTGGGAGTCATGTGTGAAACGAATAACAAGGACCTGAGATACATGGAATACAAAACAATGAATATGCGTTCAGGAAGAGTGGGGGAGACTCACATGAACCTCATTCTTATCTGTATACAAACACCATTTTTTTCCATCAGATACTGAGCGCTGAAATGATGACTAAACCCTTTATTTTGGGGCTATTACTCCTACTCCAGCTTGTGCAACTGGTATTTCATTCTGCATGGAGCTGCATCAGGGAAATTTTTTTATCTGATGCTTCCCCAGGCAGGCAACAGGGAGCAGGAGCAGAGCAAGCAGTTCCTTCTGCCTGATGTGTTTGGCTGCTGGAGGTAGCTCCGGACCTACTGTTTTCCTCTGAAGCCCGAAAGAGCAGTGAGTTTGTAAATCAGCAGTCCCGGAGGAACCTGCAATGATCAGCAGCACCAAAGCAACGTGGAAAAACCACTGCTTTCTCCGGTCACAGCCTGCCTCTGCTCGTCACAGAGGTGGCGAGCAGGATTTACCTGCTCACATAGACAGCACTGGGAAGGGGGCCTGGATAAGGGTGTTACCATAATACAATGAGACATTCACTCTCTTGACACCTCTGCTAATGATGGTGTAATAAAGGTAATGGAGTAAGTGCTCCCTGTGGACTGTTATGTAATAGGAGGTAGCAGTCTCCTCACACTTCTCAGTTCTGTGTATGTACAGGGACCCTAAAAAGAGCTTTATTTATCTGAGGGTCCCAGACAAGCTTCTTTGAGGCTTGGTAAATGGGGGATGGAGAACAAAGAGACCTGCTGCTGCACAGTCATCTAAACCTTCCAGGGACTCAGTCGTCACCTCTAAAAAAAGAGAATCTCACTTACAGACCTTCAGAAAAAGCTGAAGGAAGAGCACTGGGTGTTACTTGTGGAGATACCAAAGAAACTGCAACCTCATTTATCATTTAATCTTCAATCTGAGCCCTGATCTGTATGAGGAACTGATGCCCTGAACCACCACAAGACTGCCTCCAGTGCACGACATGACAGGCACTACACCTTTGCCATGTTAATATATTTATTATCACTATCTTCTTACAACATATTGCAAACCACTAATAACAGCTGACTGTGATAAATGTCTATTAGTTGCAACTGATTTCAGCGTTTGTGGCTGACCTGAGCGTGGGCAATCAGAACACAATACTCTTCACATGTAAATTAAGTACAAGATCCTATTGCAGGGATGCTGTGGCTAAATGGGCAACATCTTGCTTTTAATCTGTGATCAATTTTAACAAGTTGTCTGACTTGCTTGCTTTCACCTTCCCTCTCTTGCAATTACCTTGATTGTTTGTTTTTATATTTAGCATTAGTACGCCTTGTCTCTAGTAAAGCCTCCCCGTCAAATCAATAAGGAACAGTGCTTCCTCACTCACTCTGCTCGTCCTGTCAGTACTGTTTTAAGTGTGCTAATGTTATTGGGTCCAGAAAAAAATTAATAATAGGAGCTAAAAAATGCAGTTGGGAGCACTGGTAAGTATGTTTGCAGGAGGCAGCAATATATTATGTTATCTCCACATTGGTGGGGGAAAAGCAGTGCTCAGTGCTGTTCACAAAATGCTCCCTTTCTTTGGCAGGCTGAACACATTTAATCTTCTGTGTTGTTATGCTAGGAACACTAATGCAAATAAAAGTGGCCTGGAATCTCCTCTTAGAGAAGTCATAACTTAGCCAGGAATTGCAGGGTGAAATTTCAGGGGCCGTACTATGGTAGGCATGAGATTTAGCAATTTTAAAGGACCTTTTTGACATTTTGATTAAAAAGACTCCCAGCATTTGTTCTCCTCCACCTCCTCATAAAGCTGTCACTGTTTTCAATCCTTCTGTTCCAATCTATTTGTACTTAAAATAAAATGAAAGTGTTTGCCTCTGGTCAAGTGACTTTGAGCTGGAGAACAAGCCTGTATCCATAGGAGGGAACACCTACACCGTTTTCCTACGTAAAGCCAGGACTAGAGGATAAAGTTGAGGACTGCCAGTTATGCAGCATGGGATCTCTGACCTGGCAAGGCACTTAAGGCTGGGCCCAGTATTGGCCTCGAATCCTGTTTTACTTGATTGAGTGCTCAGATTCTTGCAGATCCAAAAGCATAGGCTGAACCTGCCTCAGTCACTTTGTACTCCTGGCATCTGTGTGCTTTTGACCAAGTGGCTGTTCTGCAGTGAGCCTGGTGCTTTCACAGGGGGCTACGGAGAAGATGCACTGCTGTAACATGGTGGGTTCTGGCACTGACAACTGGCAGCCAGCAATTGTCAGAAAGAGATAGCCCGTTCTGAGCTCTAACACTCCTGGTTTGGGAGATTTTCTTTTCTTGCCTTCTACAAGATGTGTCTGCAGAGGAGGAAAAATTAAAAGCTGTGTCTGTAATGCAGTAAACTCTGGGACAGATTATTTCCTATGACCAAGGCTCTGCCAGGCTCCCTCCTGTGGGGGTATCTGGGTGCTGGTGAGGACTCCTGGTCTCTCTGTGCCTGCTAAGTTCAAGTGGTGCATGCACAGGGCAGAGAAGGTTGCCAGGGAAGGAGGTGTGGGAACCAGCTGCCCACAGGAGTAATGCATACAGGGAGTTTGCGTACTGAGGACTCAGAGTGACAGTTTTCCATTAGTATCTGGCTGCTGAAAAGGAAGATCTGATCATAATGCACAAGGGGAGAATGATAAGCAAGAAAAAAAAACTATCTTGGTGAAGGGATCTTGGATTTATTATTTATTCCCATTACTGACTCCCCTAAGACCATCACTGTGTCCTGATTCTCTAGGGTCTCAGCTTCCTATTGCAGTAGTGCTCCAGAAGGAACAGATTTGAGTAGTGTTTGTTCCTGTGTGAAAGGTTTTGCAGAATTGAACTGTTGGAGTGCATCTTCCAGCTTGGGATTTGTAGAATCCTGAACAATTTTTTAGAATTATATAGAAGTAACCTATTCACTGATTTCAATGGACATGCTGATATTTAGCTTTAATAAATCAACTTTGATGAGGACAATCGGACTTCCTACCAGTTGCAAATTCTAAAGAAACTTCTTCCATGGAAAGGAGTATTAGGAGTATTGAAAGCATTTCATTTTTCCTCCATCACATGCCATGTCCCCTGAGATTCCTAGGAACACCTAAGCTTTTGGTGCAGAGGAGCATGGTCTCTCCTGAGGTGTCCTGGGAGATCTCCTGCCCCATGTGGTGTTTTAGGCTGTAAGGAAAATTTTCTCCTGACCCTTGCAAACATGAGTATGAAAGAAGTGACAAGGGATATTATTAGCATTTGCTTACACTTCATAGTTTCTGCTCTGTATGAAGTGGTGCATGTACGGTAACTCTGTGGAATGGAAAAGTGAGAAGTTCTGAAAGTGGAGAGAATCTGTTGTTAGAAATTAAGGGATTCAAAGAAGGGAAAACCATAAGTAAAATTTAATATATGTGGGAGATAATAGTAGTTGCAGTGGAATAAAACAACAAAGAAGACTTAGACAGGTTTTGTGTTGGGATTTGTTTTTTATTTCTTAACACTAGGCTTTTCATCCTCAGTAACTTTTCTGTCTAAAATACAAGAGGAATACAATTGATTTCCAAGTTGCACTGGGATGTCTCTGAATATAAAAGCCAATTTGGATGTTCTGTTTTCTTTTTCCCTTGTCATTTTTCTTTGCATTTTTATAGCTCCTTCTGACTTTTAGAGCTTTATAGCACAGGTTTTGGTTACAAAAATGGTGGAAATCAATACTGTCTTAATATCTTGTGTTCTCACTGTCTTTTTTTGAATTGTGGGCTATTCTCACGTGTTTTCAAAGGAGCTGTCAAGGTGCTAGTCTGGCTAATGTAAGCTATCAGTACAAGCACCCTGAACACTTCAAATTACTCAGTGTTAAACTCTCCTCACCAAATATGCTAAATAATCCAGCAACTATTGAGCATCATACTTGTGAGTAGAAAAGCAGAGATTTGAAAGAGTCTTAAATCTCTGGGTTGTAGACAGTGTTAGTCATGGAGGAAAAATGAGTAACACACAATGAGAAATCAGGGAAGCCACAGCAGAGATGTTGGTCTGCCTTTTAAAATACAGTTTACTACCCAGGCTCTGTCTAAACAATGTCTTTCAGCATTCAGTACCTAGTATTAAAGTAATTGTTCATGCCAAGGTAGTTGTTAAGACTATCAATATTACCTCTACTTTCTATTGTGGAATATGTCAGCCTGTTATAGCATTTCAGATGAGGCAGTTGGCGGCTGTATGTCGAGCATTAGCCTAGTGTGCACACGTGCTATAAATCCAGTTACCTCCTATCAGTTGTACTCTTCTAAGTAATTCTTTTTCAGAAAAAAAAATTATCCTTTACCTCATACAAGCTCCATCTCTTTTTTTCACCCTAAATAATATTTTTCAGACTGACCCTTCCCCCCCAAAAGCTCCAGTAGTAAGGATGCCCTTTGGACTGAAGTTAAACAGGACATAGTACTCAAGAGGATGTGCAGTGGTCCATTTCAGACTGGGGTGGGTAGCAGGGGAGAAGAAGAGGTCCGAATGAAAACTACCAGGAATTAACATGAAAATCTCACTGAAGAAATGGAAAGCTGAAACATGTTGATTTTTTTGGTGAGATTGCGTTCTGTAGTAAATGGTTCAAGGCAATGCACACCTTGTAATGTATTTTGCAGTTGTGAAGCCTATTGCACAGAAAAAGGGGATTTAGGAAAACTCAAATAACTATCTTCAAAGAAGTTGCTAAGAAGGGAAACATGTGGCTTATGACTTGCAGAGGGGAAGACTTCAGCTGCCTCATCTGTGGACAGAAGGCATATTCAAAACTGCACTTGGCCATGTACCTGCTATTCAGACGTTGTCTGGCAAGAGTGGCATTTGTCAAGAGCAGCATTTTTGGGGGCAAGAGAGGAAGTCTTGTGAACTGAAAATTTTTGTCCTAAACTGAAGGTTCACTCAAGAGCTACTGATTTTTCCTTTACATCTCTAATGTTTCCTCCTTCTCATAGCATTTTACATTTTTTGAGCTTTGTCTCAGGTGACCCTAAAGAAACTTAAACTTTCCTGTTGTGAAATTGAGGAGTTAAATGTGTTCACATTGCTACAGTTTTACTGTGAAATTTGTACTTCAGTTTCATATTACTACTTTTTCCAAAATTTTCCTTAAAGTTTTGTGTTTTCAAGCACATCCAGTGTTCTTCTGTTACAACTTCCAGCACTACCAGGTCTAGTTCATTGTGTATGTCTATAAACACATTCACTGCAGAAGACCAGAATATGAACTGCAATTTTGATGGCAATGGTAAGATTATTCTTGGGAATAAATGTATGTTTTTGTTGTTAAACCAAAACATCCTCCTGTCACTTTGTATTAATTTCTTTTATTGCTTGCATTGGAGAGAAGTACTTGGGAGAAAGAGGCAGCCCAATTATGGTTACTCTTGTCTGAGGAAAATGCAGAGCTTCCTCCACCTAGGAAACTGAGCTTTAGTGTGAATTTAATTATCACGCTCTGCTCCCAAGAGCATTCTGTCTGCAGAACAGCAAGAAAGGCCCTTTTCTTTCTTTCTTTCTTTTTTTTTTTTTTTTTTACACCAAGAGTCTTTATGCTTCCCTGGCTTGCACATTTGAAAATGAAGACTGCATCACTGAGAAGGACAGTCTGAAGGTTGTGTGCAGGTACTTATTTTTCAGGTACAGCATTTCTACATGGTCTCTGTGTTTTCCATTCTGCCCTTCCAAGAGCTGTCACATAAAGGCTTTCGTTAGAATGGGTTATATACACGGCGCACTGCCTTCTGCTTGTCTATTCTTGTGCTGCTCCGGCTGAGTGTCTCCTGTCCCCTCTAGTGGCTGGACAGTGAAAAAAGCCACCCTATCTGTGATCCATGTTTTCAAAGCTTCTTTTCTATTTTTTTGAGTAAACTTCTTAAGTTGGCTCTTTTCTTGGGCTCTTTGCCCATTTGTGGACTTCTTATAGCTGGTAAGGAAAACCCCAAGTGGAAAATGAATATGCAGCTAAGCAAGAGATGGTATGTTATATGGGGTGCTTTTTATTCAGCAAAGAGCTAAAGTTCCTCCAAAACTACATCAGGGAGAGAGAGCAGAAGATGCTTTCTGGAGCAGAATTTGAACATTTTTCTTTCATTTTCTACTCACAAACATCTAATAATTTCTTTGCACTCATGCTGGAAAGCATTTGATAAATACTTTTGGGACTTTCCTCCCTTTCCACTTTCCCTTGGTGAACTGGTCCTAGAGAGTTTTCTGCAAATATTCAATATGTTGCATTTGAAATCTGGGCTCAGTCCTCCAGGTGGGACTACTCACATAAATCCCATGACATTGTTGCCGTTCCCTGGTTGGATGTGTTGGTGAATATGTGCAAGCTATGAATCTGTCACTGGGGCCATCAGTGTGGCTGAGAGCCCTGAGCTCGTGTATTCACACAGTGTAGCGACAGTGCCCTGCTGCATGGGGACACCAGCCCGGTTCCTGAGCAAGCTGTTGGCATACCAGTGCAGTGCTCTTCCTGAACTCCCAACCCAGGGAGGCCACCTCCTGCTCATGGATGTCTTGCCTTACACCTGCGCCTTTCCAGCTCTGCGCCACGATGCGCCTGGGCATCGCCTGAGGGTGCATGGGATCACAGCTCTCCGATGGGGCTAACCTGCCTCTGCCCTTGGAGCTACCTGAAAGGTGGTCTGCTGGGATGAATATACCTATGCGAAAGATCCCAGTCAGAAGGAGAAAGGCAAAGAGGGATTTTTTGTTAAAAAGCTTTGTTTCTGAGTGTTGGCATTGTTCTGAGAGAGACCGCGTTATTGCAAGATGCTGATGCTACTGTGGAGTTAGCCTTACTGTGGTTGTGTTTGCCATTTTGTTATGAAGGGTGAGGTCTCATCCTCTAGGAAGGGATTTGAGAACACTCTCATGGCTGTGGTGAGCCAATACAGCTCACCCAAAACAGCTTTCCTGGCAGGGATATTCAAGCCACTTGATAATTAGTGAAGCCCTTTCTGAAAATTGTCTGCTGAGCCTTTTTATTTAAGGCATTTTTTCATTTGCTCTTAACACAATTTAGCCTCAGGATGCTGTTTAGAAAAAAAAAATTCTTACTAAAAAGATATGAGAAGCTAATGCTTACAGACTATTAAAAGGAACAAGAAACCAGCCATTAACTGGTGTAACCAGTGATTCAGAAAAGCTTGCACAACGCACTTTCAAGTGGATTAATCAATGCTGAGTCATACTTTGCTGCATTTCTGTGCTTCCTAATCTTAAGAAGAGATAATGTGTTAAATAAATTAAATCAAAGATTTTTGTTTAGCTGTTGCTAGTTCTACAGGACCAAATGAAGGATGTAGTGCATTAGCTTTATGAATAATAGCACCTGTCTATGTTCCTTAGACCTGCATTCACCTGTGCACTTCTTGAGGACCTTGCCATCTACTTGCCCAAACTGTGGGTTGAATATTGCGGGTGAAATCTTAACGAGTCAGATCAAAGCTTAATTCAAACCATATTAGCCTTTGTTTGCAGAACTTTGTCAAAGCATCTTCACAATGGATTTTTTCCTACTATATAAATATCTTGAAACATAGAGGGACATAATTTAGAAAGAACAAAAAATTAGGTTGATGTGCTCTGTTACAGATTTCTAAAAAATTTTTAAAAATATTTTTTTCTGTTAATGATTTAGAAAATAATGAAGTTGAGTCTGTTCTGAATACTGGACAAACATGAATATAATTTTTCACTATGATTAATTTTCAAAGGAAAAGATCCATTGCATTTAGGTTTTTCTCCTCTTTGCATTTTGTTTTTTGAACCTTTAGGTAGCCTCTGCAATCACAACAGTGAAGAAACTCCAAATTTTTATTCAGATTCTCACATAATGCATGATTCCAGAAGGTGAAAAACACCCATAAGGTTCAAAGATCTGTAGGCAGTGCAGTGAAAATAAGTTTTCAGGAGTATTTTGGCTGCTTTCACTGTCAGCTCAGACTCCCAGTCTGGGTTGAGTCATAGAAACCTGAATATATCCCTGCGTGATGTCCCCATCTAGACTTTAAATTTCATTCATTCTGTAATATGCATTAGGTGGACGATTGCAAAAATTAGTAAAGGCACTTCATAAAGCTTTGTTTCTAAGCATAGTTGGCTTATATATGAAATAAGAAGTGCTTAATAGGTATCCAGTCACGGCCAAAATGCACCCTTAAATTTTAGTGTGAGCTCATTGTAAAAACATGGTTAAAGGACTTTGAAATTGCTAATCTACAAAAGCGAGATTAAATGCTTTTAATCACATCTTTGGCTTTGCTACCCAGTCGCCTACAAAATCCAGGAAACCATCTTTATGGTATGTTCTATCATGCATTGGAGCTTTGCAAGCAGGTGTAATTCACTTAGGACTGCTATCAACATAAACACTTAAAATAAACTAGTTGCTTTGAAAGCCATAAATTAACAGGCTTAACAAAGCTAGAAGCCACAGATTCCATGGAAACCAAAAGTACCTGAGCCAACAGAGATGTAAAGTCAAATGTGTGTTTCTTCATTTTGATTGTCCCTTGCAAGTAATTGCCTGAGCAACTGAGGTTATACCTGCTGTCTTTGGAAGCCTGTAAATTAGGTACAATTGAAAAGATTTAAGAAACAAAGCAAACCACCCCAAACAACCTCCAAGAGAGTGAGAATTAACAAAAAAATGTTTTAACACTGAAAGTGATTGAAGCTCTTGCTTCAGCTCTGTGTCTGTCCTCGCAACATGGAAATGGTTTCCTGATGATGACTACAGTATTAGTAGGGCTTGTAGCTGTTCATCTGCTACCTGCTGACACACGCATCGCTAAATGTGTTGCTTTTCCTGGTTGCAGGGGCACAGTCCTGCAATCCACCACTGCGCATGGAATTTACTACAGTTGCAGTGGGAGCTACATGTCTTGCTCTAATTTGTCATGGGTTAAGGACTCTTCCACAGTGGGTCAGAGAAACTCTGAAAACCACCTGACCTTCCCAGAAAGTGCTTTCGTTTCAGATTTCCCAAAAGAAGTAGTCTAGATCTAGATGTATTAGATATATATTGTATGAAATCTCAATGTGCAAGGCACTTGCTGGCTTTTGTGCACCTTTGCAAACCTAAACCTCAACCCACAGCTGTCTCAAGACTTGCAGGTAAAGCTGGCCAGGGAACAATTTGCTTTTCATGACAGCTTCTGCGGTTTTTGTGACAGCTTCTGAGGTTGTAAAGTTTTTCTTCTGCACTGAAGGAAAGCAAAATCCTTAAGAATGCTTTTTATGAAAATGATCTGTGGAAAACATCCCTTTTTGTCTTGGCAGGATCAGATTTTTCAACCTGTCTTCCTTTCTTCCATCCCTTTCACCTGATAGCCCAGTTCAAAGCCTTAGCACCACCTTCCCAGTGCCATCTTTCCTGAAACTGGAACCCACCTTCCTAGAGCACTTTGGCTTTCAAAGAAAAATGCTTTTCAAGAAAATTTTTTTGTCAGAACTATTCCAACAGGTTAAACTTCCTGGGGCGCCTGCTCCCTGCTCCCCTATCAAGCTATGTGTGGAAACAACATAAGATGGGCCATAGGACTTTCTTCTGACTCCCCTTATGCCCATGTACTTGGAGCGTGAAGCCACCATAGGAAATACAGGGTGGGATCAAGATTTTGTGCAAACTGTGTAGGAAGCGCTGAAGTTTTTACTTCTCTGGTGAGCTAGCCTGGACTCTGGGAGCGTAAGGGGGACTCTGGGAGGTGAGGAGGAGCAAGACACATGCTTGACTGAGAGAAGCTAGAAATGTTTCCACTGCTTCCCTGGTCCTGTACCTTTTCTATCTCGTGTTCAACCCAGCTGTTACTAACATCAAGCTGTTTTGTCTTTTCACATAGCATATTGTACCGTAGTTTTGAGAAATAGCCAAGGTCTATATGGGACAGAGCAGTGCTTGGAACATTGTCTTCCATCCAGGAACTGCCAGCTGTTGTGTCTTACATCAAGACTAAACTAACCACTGGGGAGCAAGGGACCTAGGGAAGATATTTTCTGGGACGAGCAGGCTAATCATTCAGAGAGTTGAGGTTTTCTGGGTTACCTCTGATATGAAAAGGCACTAATGTGACTATTAAGCACTGAGCAGCCTTTGATCTGTGAATATTCTTGGCCCAGTAAGAGCACGTCTGCTCCTCTTTGATCCACAGGGCAGGTTCTGGTCTGATGATCTGCTTTCCCCAGGGATGCGTGACTGGTGGCAATCTGTTGGATGGACACAAGATAGTTGCCTTAGCAAAGACTGGGAACTTCATAAAATCCCAGAAGTTTATTGACAACGGATGCATTTGTCAATTTAATTTGCTATCGAGGCTACCCAGACAACTGTGGCATGTGCAGCACATTAGGCATGATCTAAAGCAGAAAATTTATGCTGTTGGATGACATGCAAAGTACAGATAAGTCTCTTTTCTGTTCTGGCTGGGTCACCACCACTCCCCCTTTGTCACATCTGTGCTTTCAATCCATTCAGTCCAGGACCTGCTGGCACCTGTCACCTCATCCCTGATGACAACATTCAGATGGGTTGGCCTGTTCTCTCTTGGCAGATACCCAAATGGGTGTGATCCCACTGCACTGTGCTGCCTTATCCATCTCTCCTAGTCCTGTTCACCTTTAATCTCTCTAAAATAGCCTCTTTTCTTTGCTCCTGGGGAAAATATAGCAGTTGTGCTAAAAAAGACATCCAAATTTGTTCTGTTTGGTCCTACCCTTCTGTGAAGAGGGGAAAAATTAGGGGTTGTTTATACCCTGAAATAAATCAGAAGTATTTACTGATTTTTATTGCTTGTACTGCAATGACTCAATGTATTAGGACAAAATGCTATTTAGAGTAATGAAAGGAATGGATACTTCAGTGACAGCATTGATTTTGATCTAACACAGACTAGTATCTAATGCTGTCACAATGCGAATCACAGCCAAATGAGATTTTCACTCACTGCAACAGAAAATTATTAAAAAGCAGTACCCAGTAAATGCATTAACATATGCTGATATGACTATGATTCTGTCTACACTCCACAGAGCTCATGGAGAATGTGTTAAACTCTCCCCTCCCCCAGCTCCTTAAGCAGACATCTCCTACTTAGACAAGTGCAAGTAAATAACGACCAGAGCTCCTGTTTCTAACTTTTGTGTTAAATACTAATTCTGACTCTGACTCCAGCTGCCCAAGGCCAAAACCGGATATCTCTGTCACATTTAGCCTGGAGAAAAGAAGGCTCCAGGGACACCTTATTGTGGCCTTTCAATATATAAAGGGGGCTTATAGGAGAGATGGAGAGAGACTTTTTACCAAAGTCTGTAGTGACAGGACAAGGCATGGTGCTTTTAAACTGAAAGAGGATAGATTTAGACTGGACATGAGGAAGAAATTTTTTATGGTGAGGTTGTTGAGACACTGAAATAGGTTGCCCAGAGAAGTTGTGGATGCCCCGTCATTGGAAGTATTCAAGGTTAAGGTGGCTTTGAGCAATCTGATCTAGTGAGAGATGTGTCTGTCCATGGCACGAGGGGTTGGACTAGGTGATCTTTGAAGGTCCCTTCCAACCCAAACAATTCTATGATTTCTTTTCCTTTCCTTTGGGTGCTGCTTGGCAACCTGTTACTCAGACAAATCTTACCAGACATCCATGGTTAACGCAGTGTGTTTGCAAAACTAAATAAACATCCTCCACAGGTTCACAGGAAAGACTGACCTAAAGGTTATCTCAATTCACTCCAACACTTGTATATTCAATGCATCTGCTGCTGAGATACAAGGTAGTCAGGACTGTATTTTGTAATTCACAGAAGGAAATAAAAAGACATAATGTTAACAAGCAAAGCAGTAAACACATAACCAGTATAGACCTGACTCTTGACTTCCAGCCTCATACTCCAGGTATAAATCATAGAATCATAGAACAGTTTGGGTTGGAAGGGACCTTTAGAGGTCATCTGGTCCAACCTGACCACAATGAGCAGGGACATCTTCAACTAGATCAGGTTGCTCAGAGCCCCATCCAACCTGACCTTGAATGTTTCCATGGATGGGGCATCTACCATCTCTCTGGGCAACCTGTTCCAGTGTTTCACTACCCTAATAATAAAAAATTTCTTCATTATATCTAGCTTAAATCTACCCTCTTTTAGTTTAAAGCCATTACCCCTTGTCCTATCACAACAGGCCCTACTAGAAAGTTTGTCCCTATATTTCTCATAAGCCCCCTTTAACTAATGAAAGGCTGCTGTAAGGTCTCCCCCGAGCCTTCTCTTCTCCAGGCTGAACAGCTCCAACTCATTCAGCCCTTCCTCATAGGAGAGGTGTTCCAGCCCTTGGATCATTTTTGTGGCCCTCCTCTGGACCTGCTCCAAAAGGTCCATGCCTTTCCTGTGCTGAGAGCTCCAGAGCTGGACTCAGGACTCCAGGTGGGGTCTCAGAGAGGCAGAATAACCTTCATTGACCTCCTGGCATGCTTCTTTTGATGCAGCCCAGAATGTGGTTGGCATTCTGGGCTGAGAGTGCAGATTGTTGTCTCATGTCCAGCTTTTCGTCCATCAGTACACCCAAGTACTCCTCGGCAGGGCTGCTCTTCATCCCTTTATCCACCAGTCTGTGTTGATATTGGGGGTTGCCTCGACCCAAGTACAGGGTGTTGTACTTGGCCTTGTTGAACCTCATGAGGTTCACAGGGGTCCATTTCTCAAGCTAATCCTGGTCCCTCTGGATAGCAAATAAGACTCCTAAATGAGACTCCTCTTCTGATCAAGACCATGCATACCAATGATGCAGTTGGTGAAAGAGATTTTCAAGTCCAGTTCTGGGCTTCCCTGTTCAAGAAAGACGAGGAGCTACTGGAGAGAGTTCAGTGGAGGGCTACGAAGACGATTAGGGGTCTGAAGCATCTCTCCTACGAGGAAAGGCTGAGGGAGCTGGGCTTGTTTAGCCTGATGAAGAGAAGGCTGAGAGGGGATTTTATAAATGCTTATAAATATCTTAAGGGTGGGTGTCGAGAGGATGGTGCTAGAGCTTTTTAATGGTGTCCAGTGACAGGATAAGGGGCAACAGGCACAAACTGAAGTGCAAGAAGCTCTGTCTGAACATGAGGAAGAATTTAATTGCTTTGAGGGTGACAGAGCCCTGGAACAGGCTGCCCAGAGGGGTTGTGGAGTCTCCTTCTCTGGAGATATTCAAAACCCACCCGGACAAGCTCCTGTGCAGCCTGCTGTAGATGAACCTGCTTTGGCTGGTGGCTGGCTCTAAATAATCTCCAGAGGTCCCTTCCAACCCCAACCATTCTGTGCTTCTGTGATTCTGTGAAGTTTTGGCTTCTCTAATGAGAAGAGTCTAGAGCACAAGTCTTATGAGGAGTGACTGAGGGAACTGGGATTGTTTACTTTGGAGAAGAGGAGGCTGAGGGGAGACCTTATCGCTCTCTACGACTACTTGAAAGGAGGTTGTAGTGAGGTGGGTGTCGGCCTCATCTCCCAAGTAACTAGTGATAGGACGAGAGGAAATGATCTCAAGTTGCATCATGGGAGGTTTAGATTGGATATTAGGAAAGATTTCTTTACTGAACAATTGGTCAAGCATTGGAACAGGCTGCACAGAAAAGTGGTGGAGTCACCGTCCCTGAAGGTGTTCAAAAAATGTGTAGATATGGCATTTTAGAGCATGTTTTAGTAGGCATGGTGGTGTTGGGTTGATGTCTGGACTTCATGATCTTACAGGTCTTTTCCAACCTTAAGGATTCTATGATTCTATAAGTAGGTGTCATCTGGAACACCAGTGTTTTCTGGAATCTGGATACACATGTATATCACCAACGTGTGTTGGTGTTTTCTAGAGAACTGTTGGAGAAAGTAGAGTTGTTGAAACATGCAATGAATTTTAGGTACATTCACCTAAGGCTCAGAAATTTCCTGGATTCAGGCTATTAATACAGATTTCAAATTTCTGGTGGACTCAAGTTCTGATCAAATCTATACAATCCCTGTAATCACATGTAACAGTCATTCAGGCTCTTAGTAACAGGCTTACAGAAACACAGAAGAAAAAAATCCCCCAAAGAAAGTAGGACAATAAAAGAAAACTATTCTGAGAGTCAGGAGAGTACAGAAATTAAGTAGATGCTTGCTTTCTTCCTGAAGCTCCAATCTTTGGGCTTCCTAAAGGAAATACAAATAAAAGAACACACCTCCTTCATTTGTAGCAAAACCAGCCTGCATCCTAATCTATTGGGTTTTCTGACAGACTCCTCAGCTTTTAAAAAAGTGTTTTCAGAAATACAAATGAACTTCTATCACACTATGTTGCAAGACAGATATTTTAAAGTTTTAGGTCTACAAGCTATTAGGTGCATTTTAGGAGAAACCTCTCTTGTGCACACTGGTAGTTCATTGCACAGCTGGAGTGCCTTTGGCATATGAAAGGGTTATAATGACTCTGCTGGAGATGTGCATTTCTTACATCTCTGTAACCACTGGCACAAAGCAGCTCTTAGCACTCTCCTGCTGCACGAGGATTTGCAAATTGCCAGGGGATGGGGAGCCCCAGATAGACAGCAGAGAGCGAGGAAAACTGATGTGAGGGGAGGCACCAAGCTCCTGCAGCTGGGAGCTCCCTTAGGAGAAACTGTGCTAAGGGTCTAGTTGCAGGCACTTTACTTCCACACGTAGACACTGCTGAGAGCAGAGATCCTGGTTTTTCTGTTTGATAAAGGAGGATAAAACAACATTTCCCTGTAAAAGTGTATTTTGTGTGTCCTAAGGGCAACATGATAAGGAAATCACCTTGTCTTCAAATAAGCTGACAAAACAACTCAGTTCACAGTATGTACAAGGTTTCTAGCAAAAAAAAATGTGGAAGTCATTTGTAATTCTGCACCTGTCAGATGCTGTTACGAAACATACACTTTGTTTAATTGAGAAAGGATGTTGTATTGTTTGAAGAAGTAGCTTGATTTTGTTGAAAGTTGGTCTGTGTTTTGGAAAGGGACAAGAAGAACCTGCTTTTTATCACAAATGACCAGATCCTTATGATCCTCACCTCAGCAAAAGATATAATATCTGTATGCCAGAAGAAACTCCCTTGAAATCTTCCCAAGGATTGCTCAGGTGTTTTATATCTCAGTGGTGCCAAAACTGAAAAGAAAATTAACGTAAAATTCACACCTTCCATGATGATAGCCTCTAGGTATTAACCACTGCCATTATGATACTCAAGAGCACAACAGACCAAACGCACCTTGAATGCACTTTCTTTACTTTCAGCAAGGATGGTTACAAAGAGCATGCCTCCAGAGGTAAAAGTGACCCATTGCTAGGTACCTCCTTGGGCTGTTGTAAGAACGTTGCTTGCTTGGTGATATTAGGGGAGTTCTGAGTTGTGGTAAAAAGTGACTCTATTTCACCAGCTGTTCTGAGTCTTCCTGGTGAGGCGCTGACTTAGCCTCTTGTTGCTGCCTGATATCCTGATTTCTGTAACATACCTCTCATCCCTCTCTGCCTCGGGCTAGGGCTGCACCACAGTTTTCACAATGAAAGTCACCAGTCACAGACTGCATGCATTCGTGCACATATTTGATGTAAGATCACAGAATCACAGAATCACAGAATGGTAGGGGTTGGAAGGGACCTCTGTGGGTCATCTAGTCCAACCCTCCTGCCGAAGCAGGGTCACCTACAGCAAGCTGCACAGGACCTTGTCCAGGCGGGTCTTGAAT
>Ga0065711_1000870_pt1 | contig 53402 bp, 43 predicted proteins | sample Hoacrofraction12_FD_59098 | JGI IMG/M metagenome (GOLD analysis project Ga0065711, IMG submission 59098) | Hoatzin crop microbial communities from Cojedes, Venezuela - Epithelial fraction 12 v2 (version 2) | ecosystem: Host-associated > Birds > Digestive system > Esophagus > Crop | place...
AAAAAAAAAAAAAAAAAAAAAAGGAGAAGCAATACGTGCAATTGAGGTACATCAGCAATCTCAGAACTGTATAAAATCAGTCTGGAAAGCAGAAGGACACAAGGAAAATTCCCTGTGCAGCAGGGCTAAGGCCATTAAAAAGGCATTTTTTAAGAAGATGGGGAACAAAACTAATTCCAGCAATTGGACTGGTCCATTCAGTGGAAAATTGTCAATAACAGTCCAGGATTGGGAGAGGCTGAGAAATTTTTTTGCCTTTTGACGCTCAGAGCAGGGGATGGTGATGGAAGGCTTTCCATTCCAGTGCAGGATGCTGAACAGGAGCTGCTCTAACAAAGTGTTGCACAATCAGTAGGCTAAGTGGGGTGCAATGGTTTGGGCTAACTGGGGTGCAATGGTTTGAAAGGAGCTGGCTGAAGAGCCACTCCAGCTCCTAATGCTGATTTCCATCTAGTGCCAGAGCACCGCTTCTAGCTGAGGGGAGGAAAGGACAAGGTCAAAAGTGGTAAGTGGACCCATCAGAGACCCTAGCTGGGGTATAGGTGTGTGCTGGCTTTGCTAGCTCAGAGATCTGGATTGATTTTCTCCCCCACCCAGCAGCATTAGGGTCTTTTTATCCCACCAAACTCCCACCCTGGCAGGCTCAAGCGCAGCGCTCCTGAGGGATGCTGTTGCCTCCCTGCTCGTCTCTGCTCCCTCCCACCCACATCCCAAAACTGCTCCTGACAAAGCCACAGGAATAATCGCGTTTTCAGTTGAGTGGGCAAACCAGGAGAGCAACAATACAGGAAGCCTTAGGCATATCCCAAATTATTTTGGATCAACCGGACGTGAAAAAGAGCAGTGGTGTTTTTTTACCCCAAAAGAAGAAAAAAAAAGGGGGGGGGGGGAAGCGATGTTCAAGATTGAATTGAATTAAATGCCTTGTTTCACCCAAAATGAAACAAAGTAATTTTGTTTTGGGGGTTGTTTTTTCCCCACTTTGCATGTTAAAAGGAAACAAACAAGCAAACAAAAACATTGCCTTTAACTACATTTTGACTCAGAACATCGTTTTGGGATTACAGTTCAGGATAGCAATATGTATTTCAAAACATGTTCCAAAAAATAGCAAAAAAATCCACCCAAAACAGACAATTTGAATCTGCCTTCCTCATTTTACCCCCGTTGCCAGCAGGCTGTGCTGAATCCAGACCAAATTAATGAATAGCTGTGGTCACCTGAAACTTTCATTTTTTTCAACAAATAGCCTACTCAGCCAGCAAGTTGTGCCCATCTCAGCTTTGCCAGGATCTGCAGTTAATTCCTCTAAAACCTTCATAATTTCCCTTTATTGGAGAATGTGTGTGTTCTCCTTTGGCTCCGGAGGCTTTTCCAGCCAGTGAAATCAACAACTCAGCATCACCCCCAGGGATGCTTCTACCTGAGAATGAAGTCAAGCTGCCTCAACCCTTTCCATACTTTATTAATTTTAGAAGATTAAAAAAAAAAAAGATATTTTTCTCAGCTAATACATTAAAATATAGTATATTTATAACACTGTACAAAAGAAGGTAAGTAAATGTGCAATGGATTTGATTTGCCATTAAAATTCTCTCTTTTCTTAGTTAAAAATTAATGTTGCTTCATTTTAAACATGAAGCTTTTCCCAGGTGAAATTGTGACAGGGAAGAATCTTTAACAAAGCATTTTTTCATAGCAAAAGCAAACCTTAAATTAATGGTTTAAAATATAAAAAAAAGAATATGAAAAGTTTTGCAGTGCACACTACCTGACCTGAAAATAATAAGCTTTTAAGTGTAGCTGGAAGCAGCCACTAGAACGATGGGAGACATGATTTTTATTAGAATTTAGATAAAAAGATTTAATGTTTTTTAATCTATGAGACCACTGGAGGTTAAACTCACCATCTGAAGTTAGTTTGTGTTTTTCATATACTTTTTTTTTTTCCTTAAACAGATCTGCTCATTTGAAAAAAAAAGAAAAAGCGAAGGTCATCAGAGCCCACTCAATAAAGTATTTGGTTCACCTTCATTTGGCTTCGAGAAGAGGCCTGTGAAGGAACAGGAGCTGCACTATGTTATAAACATCTTCTGGAGGTTTAAAGGTGGTTTTGCCCCCTGGATGCAGGCTGGACGGGCTCTGACGACCCTTTTTCAGGGGTTTTTTGGCAAGCTGGCAGTATTTTACAGGGCTGTCAGTTGCAGCCCGCCTTATTACAGCAGAGATGAAATGATGGTAACTGGAATTCCTTCATCCATAAATTCCACTTGCCATGGATATTTCCACATTCATTAGGAGGAGAATAAGTAGCAGCCAGGCGGCATCCGCAGAGACTTTTACTGGCTTTTTGATGAACTGAGGCTGAAGGGGTAAAATACCGGCAAGGCCGTATTTTGATGGTTTGATTTCAGGTATTCTACCTCTTCAACTGGGAAACCTTTGCCGTGCTATCAAAGAGCACATGGTAATTTATTGGCTATATACTTCAGTTGCTTCAGACCTGATTAAAACCCTCGGGCAGGTCAGCACGCCAGGCAATAACGGGGTAAATCAGCAGGGCTCCGCGAGCTTCAGCAACACAGCTCTGATTTATGCTGCCCGGGGCTAATATTTCAGTACTGTAGGCTAATATATCAGTACCATAGGATTTAGCATAAAATTTTAGCATCGGACAGATGCTATTTGGGCCACAGCCTTGGAGAATATGACGGTGTTTTTTTCTAGCTGATTTAATTTCTGGGTTTGACTGTGTAGTTCGGCTCCGAGTTATGATTTTTTTAGCCAGGGCAGGCAAACGTTTTGCCTGCACATTGCACATTCGATGGTGCCAGCCCCTGCTGAGCTCCAACGCCACCGGTGGCACCAGGGACCTTGGGGCAGGCCAGCAGGATTCTTCCGTGAAGCATCACACCACTTGTGTTTGATAAATATGTTCCTCCAACAAGGTCTGGTGGAGCAACCCCAGGGGTGAAGGACCCTCAGATCACCAGGTTGGATGATCTGCAGGTGTCAGGGCAGATCCAGGGCCCATGCACATCTGCGTGTATGTGAAGTAACAAGAGGAGAGTGATTTATTGGTGCTAAAATACCAAAAGAAAACACAGAGCTTGCAGAGAAAGAGGAGATGATGGCTTATGGTAGGGGCATCTCTGTGTCTTACAGCCATGGCTGAGGTCCCAGTTACAGTCCACACGGTGGGGGCCTTGTTAGGCTAACAGCATCCTATTCTCCCATCCACAATGACTGCATACATCTGGTCATCCCAAATTCTTCCAAGAGCAGAGAAAGAATTATGGAGTTCCCCCATGAATTAGAAGTTTTCACTGGAGTCTGGGCTTTGCAAGAACCAGTAAGTAGAACAACTCTGGAGAGAGGATTAAAAAATAAAAAGTGACAATTCTCCTGGGTTTTAACCCAATTCCTAACCCAAAGAGTCTCAGATATGTTTGGATGAGTTTCAGAAAAGCATCCCAACTTTTGGACACAGATCCGAACCACACTTCAAAAAGGCTCTGAGGTTTGCCCATCAGTCTGCGTGCAGCTCTTTGCTGCCCTTGTGCTGCTTCCCTGGGTGCGATAGAGGAGGGCTCTGTCCTTAGTGGAATCCCAAATCAAAAAATGGTAAAGCAAACAAACAGACCCCCCAAGGGATATGGAGTGCAACTGTAAAAGAAACAGGTACTCGGTTCCAAAACCAGATGGCAAATTTGAAGCATGTCTGAACATGCCAAGATACAGCATGCTACAAAGAGTTCAAACGGAGCATTGCAGATAAAACAAGTACCGATTAAATCACATACTGTCCATATTTCAATCAAAAGTTTGAAATCCATCCATGACTAGGCAACCAGACAGGCTGAAATGAAGTTGAAATGGAATGCAGAAAACCTGGGCATTTCTTTTAACTCTTGCAGAATCAAGCTACTTGTTAATGAAACAACTGCGGCTCCACCACTCACTTTAAAAACTCAGCTCAGCGCACATAAAAGAGCAACATGCGTCTAGAAAAATCACCCTTGCTTTGCGACTATTTGCCCTCTGCAGTGCAAAGATGCTGATTCATGGAGCTGATTCATAGCTTGGGAGGCTACAGAAAAATAAGTTGTGGTGTTCATAGTGAATGCCTATGCTAAACAACATCTACTCCTTTGCAGCTACCTCTGAGACAAGGAATTTGAGCTAAACTAGCTTCTTCTGGAATGGTAAGGGCCTTTCCAGTAATAGAGAACAACAGCAATAAAGGTCAGAAAGCATTAATGGAAGAGGAGAGGGCTTCCCCCTGAACCAAATGTGTCTGGTTTAAGTCTGGAAGGAGTCTGGGCAAGGATCATTTCAAATGCTCTCGGCTGGTACTGCTGCTAGAAGGGGCAAATGTAATGTAGATTTCTTGCAGAGAGTGAGATTTAGTGTATTTGGAGAATACCTGCTGGAGATGGGGTGTCCCCACAAGGGCAAAGTTAAGTCGGCTTCTGTCATGGGGATTGTGGTGGTTTTGTCAAAGCTCATCCGTGGCTAACCTAGCTGCTGCCTCCTGAGATCCACCACCACAGCTCCTTCTAGTTACTCCAAGCAGATCTTTCTGGCAAAAGCATAACTCATGGAGGGCTTATGGCAACCTGAAGCTGCTGAGCTAATCCGAATATTCGCAGAAAGCAGTTGTGGTGCCAGACTGGAGCAGCAGCTATCTTCCATGGCCAGTGGTGGTGTCCATGGCACTGGTGACCTCTTACCATGGCGGCTGCATGCCACAGATGGGTGTGCAAATGCTGCCTCTTCAGTGGATTTATCGTTAGACAGCATACCTTTGCATTTCTTACCCTCTGCGGTCTTGTCTGATTCAGAGTTTGAGCTTTTAGCAAACATAACTACTCCATAATTAAATATTAGATACATTGACATGTGTATAAACTGCATGGTATTTAACCTTTTGGACTTGGCAGACCAAATTGCCAGCTCAAAAGCCGCACTGCAAGTGAAATGAGAATCTACACAGCTAGGTCTTTGTTTCTGCTTTTTCTCTCCTTAAATACCATAAAAAGCAATAAAGAAGCATCTGAGACCAGCTCTAATTGCATTTTATAAAGGTGTACACCAGGCCAAGTCTCCTGCAGGTATCATGGCGTGTTTTAAGGAGGGTCTCAGAAGGTCATAGCAGGGTAGCTTGGTGCACATTTACAGGGATCAGCCCCTACAAGGGTGAGGAGAAACACAGAAGGTAATTGGGAAGTGACGGTACCTGCATACACCTTCTGATACTGAACAGGAAATGAGGGAATGGATGGGGAAAGGGTGGGAAAAGAGTCTCACCAGCACCAAGACTTTGGATGTGAGGGAGAAAGGAGCTGCAGAGAGTGATGGGGCTGAGCAAGAGCTGCTGAGAGGGAAGCCTGTACTCATCAGAGGGCAGAAGATGCTGCAATCACCGGGGTGCACAATGGGGATAGCCTGGGTGGGAAAGGTTTAATTCTCTGGATGAGCAAGAAGGGCTGGCTTCAGGGCAGGCAGGACTTGCAAGTTTTAGCTACAAACCAGGAGACCTAGACAGAAGAGGGCATTGCCTGAAGGAGTGCAACTCTGGTAGATGTGGTGGCTGATACTCGGACCCTTTCATGTCAGAGAAGGATGATGACTGCAACACCCTCCCAGACAAAGTCCTGGTCTGTGACTCTTTCCCCCTGCATGGCCAGCAATGCTGCAGGCTACACTCTGTAGCTGCCTCCGCCCTGGCTCTGCTGCTCTGGGCAGGGATGCGAATCAACTGGCTGTTGTGCTCACATCGCTGCTACGGCACCAACTCTATCCTGAGGAATAGGAGGTCAAGGAGAAGCAGTATCCCACCCTCTCCAGAGGGCACTGCTCACCCAGGCTCCTTCCTACACCAAATCGTATCTTTGAGATATGATCTGAACAGTCATAGAGTCATGCACGCAATATCGCATGTATATAATTAGAGTGCAGTACCTTATATTATGAATTGACTTGGTGTTAACATGGTTGCATTGGTTTCCTCTGGAAACTAAACTAAAATTAATTTTAAGACCTGGGACAAGGTACAAATTTTAAAGACTATATTGACTGTATATGACACGTGGGTATAAATATAAAAACATTTACAGAATTCACAGAATCACAGAATGGTAGCGATTGGAAAGGACTTGTGGAGATCATCTAGTCCAACCCCCCTGCTAAAGCAGGAACACTTAGAGCAGGTTGCACAGGACTGCGTGCAGGTGGGTTCTGAATTGGTGGTTCGGAATTCAGAATTTCTCTTCTTCAAGTTAATGGAAAAGTTAAAGAAAAGCTAAACCACTCACATTCAAAAAAAGCTAATTATTAAAAAAGGTTAGTTAGTTTTGTCAGCACAAAATACAACATACAACATGCAGCAAAACTAAGGAAGCTAGCACTTGGATTCTACCAGAATCAGCGAGACTGTGACAAACAAAAAGGCCAGGAAGTTGTACAGATTTTTTTAAATAGAAATCTCCATGTATAGCAAGTGGCTGCAGGGTTTGTGTCGCTGCAGCACCCTGGCACAGGCGGGGAGCCTCAGGGTCCCACAATGTGCTTCCACTTAGCAGCTGCACAGAACACGATGGATGAAACCGGACTCCACATGCAGCTCGAAGAACCACTCAGCTCCATACTGCCTCATCTCTCTTCCTGCTGCAGATGCACAGGACAGCAGGATCAATGCTATTAACAACACAGGATTAATTAATACATCTCTTCTCCCAGCCCAGGATGGGTGAAGGCAGAGTAGATCTGAGGTAAGAGGAACTGTACCTTTAAAAAGCGCATTAATTTTTCAGGCACATTTTCTGTTAAATTCAAGTAGTTATACACTATTAATTAAAGATTTTTTCCTAAATACCATTCAATGCAAAACAGGCAAGACTAGTGAGCCATTTGGAATAAACTCTTGGACTATCAACAACAGGTTACTACTACTTCTTCTAGGTTGCAAAAGGCAACCATCAGTTTTAATATTCTTTTATATATTCTGATAGTACGTGTCGGTAACCAAGGCAGTATTTGGCTGACGACAGCATGAAATCTTCAAGGATCATTTAAATTAAAAAAAAAAAAAAGGGAGGGGGGAGAAATTCAACCAAAAAAAGCCCCAAACCAAGCAAAACATGAGCAAAATCTAAACTATCTCTGAAAGAATTGGATCCCACAAAGCCTTTACTAGAAGTGCACTGCCAAGGCTAAACATGTTCTAAATGGTGAGTCAGGTCCCAAACATTCATGGAATCAGCTGCAGAGTGAAGGCACTTGAAAGGCTCCTCTTTTCACTCTCCAATGCTTTTTGAGCCTCACTAACCCACAAAGATGATATTATCAAGTTTTTCTCAGCAGTCACATGGGCTAGAAACACGGTGTTTTTAAAAATGAAAACCAAAAGGCTCATAAGGTCCCACGCTTCCAGGAAACTGAGCCTTCATAAACACACTGTGACCTGGCAGGCCCTTTCACTCCTGTTGCTCTTGCCTTAAAAATAGAGAGAGGCTTACCAGACTCATGCAAAATATGCATTTTTAACCTGTTCTTCAGCAGTTGCAACAAAATTTTCTCATCTCAGCTTCGCGATTGCACCTCATCAGATGTCATGAAAAACCCCCACCTACAGCAATATGGTACAAAGCTGCCAGAGCTGGCAGGCAGAGCTGGTCACATCAATGACACTCAAGTGAACAAATGAACTCCCGAGCTAAGCAAATTGTGCTAAATTTCTGTAGAACATGTAATTCTTCTTCGGTGCACTTGCATTACGGGTATGTTTGAGTTTTCCAGATTCACAGCCATGTTTCAGGAATTACTAATGCACTGGACATACATAAACACATTATCACATCCTTAAAGCCTCCATCCAAACTCCCAGGCCAAAATATAGATAAATCTGGGGATATTTGGACGTGCAGCTGTTCTACCTATAGCTTGTGTCCAACCATGAGATTAGCACCAAACATGGTGCTTACCTGGATCCAGCATCCCGACCTTGTTTCCTCATGTGAAGCAGGGGAAGGAGATGGGTGATGCTGCCAGGATGTGCTCCTGGTCATGTGGCATCCTGGTCACGCCTCAGCTCTGCAAACACTTGTCAGCCCCAGGGACTGACCCCGGAGCTACGCTTCAGGGGCGCAAAAGTGGTAGAACTAAGCTCACATTAAATTTCCCAAGACCTTAACTATACAACATCAGACAAGATCTCCCATGTTCTGGCTCAAGCTGGTATTAAAGACAAGAGGATGGTCCAGGAAAGCTGACCAAAGGAGAAAGATGAACACTGGGATGAATCTGCATGCAGCCCCTCCACACAGATCCAGTCTTCTTGTCCTCCTGGTGCAATGATCAAGCCCCAGGTAAGCCTGCCATCCTACTGCTGGGCTTCACAGCACAATTAGGGCAGGCAGAATAGGGAAAAGTAAAAAAACACAAAACAACAAATCCCTTAAGATGCGCTTTCTCCTCCAACCAAATCAGCTTTTACAGAAACCAATGCTTTTTTTAAAAGAGGCATGGAGTCCTTTTCCTTCCCCTTAAAAAGGCACAAAATTTTCCTTCTTTCCTTTCTTTTTCCTATGCTTTTAATGGCAATAAAGGAAAAAAAGGCAGAGGGAAGCCCCACAAACCAAAAAATCCAACCAAAACATGTGGTATATAATGAAATATAAAACCCCATAAAAATGAAACTAAGAAAATGCTTCTACCTCAGCTGCTTTTAAAAAATTGAGGATAAATTCCAAATATTTTGAAAAAGATTTTCCTTATTTTAATTTTTCAAGGAAGTGGAATTATTTCCCATGTGTATCCCATTATCCATGTTTGAAACTGGCAAATGTGTGCAATGTTATGTTGTCTGTAGACATGCAGATACCTTCCTTTTTCTGAGGGAAGTACCCTTTTCATTCAGTTTTATTTCCAACGGCACATTTTGAAAGGAAATCATACCTGAGCTTCAGATCACGCTTGAATGGTATGGTTTGCTAGTTCAGGGGACAACCAGAAGAATTATTCAAGGGCTTAAGTTAAAAACAAAGATATTCAAGAAGCATAAGCTGTTTCACTTACCAAAAAGAAGATCAAGAGGCAATTTGATTATGGTGCATAAATACCTTTGTGAAATAAAAAATACCATGTGCTTAAAGGTGGGTGGGGTTTTTTTTGTGGTTTTGGGTTATTTTTTTTTTTACCATGAGGAAAAAGGGATAAAAAGAGGTAACGTCTGAAGGATAAAGCCAGGCAAACCCAAACGTGAAACAAAGCACATGGGGACTGACCATCTGAATGACCGGCTGGAGTGGTGGACCTTACAGCTTTTGAAGTTGTGATACCAAGTCTGATTAAAACAGGTCTTCCAAGATGTCATCCAAATGCAAGCTATTGAGTTTTTAATTTATTTTTTCTTTTTTTTTTTTTAAATCTATTTTTTCTTCAGGATTAACTGAGGGGGAATTCAATGGGTTAGGCTGTACTGGAGAAAAGCCTAGAAATCTAATGATCCCTTCTATCCTGAAAAATCTATGAATCTATTTAAATTGTGATTCCCCATTTGATTTAAGTAAATCCCATTTACAGTACATTTCTAAAATATGCTGGCCTTTGGTATCTCGTCATGCTGCCAACTCCTAAACTCACCTGCCCTAACGTGTCTTTACTATTTGGCAAAATGTTTTTCTTCGCTGGGCTTGCCTATATATTTGTTTCCAAAAAAGCTTGACAAAGCTTTCTCATTGTATTTCAAAAAGAAAAATGTTCTCCCTACATCTGGAAATACTAAAAATGTGCTTTCTTACAGTATTTTTTTTTACTACGTATGGACAAGGTCCTGACCCTTATTATTGAAGCTCAAATCCAGATGGGAGGCTGTACGGTTCTAATCATTGGAGGGGATTCCCTTTTGAAGCCATGTACATCTTTGGAGACGTTTGGGCTTTCAAGAAGTTATCATTTGCGGGAGGTCTGTTGGGAAGGTTTTAAATAGTTCAGGAGCTTCCTTCTTTCCAAGGGAGACCAAGCACACATACATGTGTGCCTGGAGCATAAGGATTCCCCAAGTGACATGACCACTTGCCTGTATTTTAACCTTTTTTTTTTTTTAAAGCAAATAATTCCTCTTATTTTAATATGCTCTTCTCCCAAACAGCAATTTTCTGGCACTAGCTCTTCACATACAGAGCACCATCTTAAATAAATACCAGTTATGATACCAAGGGCAATCTAAAACCAGAAGCATCAATTGGGGAGAATATAGCTGAAGCTTGTCAAGAGGATTTTGATGGAGTGTTTTCTATTAGTGACTGTCATTTCATTAAAAAATGAAGATTTCTAAGGGACCAGCCTGCCTTTGATAAGTTCGTTATAAAACACCAAAACAAAGAGGATGCATTGGAGCAGGATGCCTTGATGATCTCTTTGGAAACCATTTTGAAATATCTAAATGAAAGTTAAGCCAACATCAAAAATTGAGAGATTTACTTTTTGTCTAAACAACACTCTGGCTGATCCAAGATAATTTTTGTAATGTTTTTTTGTTGGGGTAAAAAAAAAACACCAAAAAAATCTGCTGTTTTGTAATTGAACATGAAAACAACATGTGAAAGGCAAGAATTTCTTTTGGAGCGGAAATCCCAGTTCCGGCTGCTCCAGAGTGCTGCGGTGCTGGTAGGACAGAGATGCAGTTAGAAATACTTTTGCCATGTGCATCACACATGGAGACGTTTTGCAGCTGATTATAGCCCATGCCGCGTTTAAGACTCCAACAGTAAAAGGAATGAAAAAGGAAACTTTCAAATCCACATAATTATACTTAAAATACAGCACTGTCCACTTTTCACATGGACTGAAGACAAAAGAGTCTAAAATTTTAAGAGCTCACAAATAAAATATGATATGGCTTGGAGAACTATTGGAATTACATAGACTATTTTAATTGCCTGTGCCAAAAATAAAATCGCCAAGACTTCTCTGTGCTGGCTATGATCCAGCTTGGCCAAACTCCTGCCGGGCTTGCATGCTGCGTCAGTACCCAGCAGCTGGGACTGAAGGACCCAACCAAGTGCCATTTTTTTAAGGCCATTACTCCAGTCCTTCATTTCTCCATTTCTCTTCATCTCTCTATTTTTTTGGAGGCCATTACTCCAGTTCTTCAAGATCATTTCCAGAAATTTGGGAGGGGAAGCATCTAGCAGAACAGCAGGTCTGTGGAAGAACCAAAAGCAAGATCTGATGGAGCCTAGATGGAATATACCTTGCTACTGATTAAAAAACAAAGCAAAACAAACAAACAAAAACCCCAGAAAAAAAAAGGCAATGACATTTGCATCCATCACGGGAAGTGTTGCCACAAGACACGTGGCTCTGTTCAAGACTGGAGTGGTCTGAGCTGTAGTACTGAGAACCAGAGGAAAGGATGGAGAACAGCCTGAGCCCATAAAACCCTGACCTGCTCAGAGAAAGAAGTGAACCCAGCTTCTTTCAGAGCAGCCTGTGTGTGACCATGGTAATAAATCTTCAGAGATGCAAATGGTGGATGCAGACAGGAAGGCAACAACTGATTTTTAGGTCCACAGCTGATAGGACAATAAATCACCGAGAAGACTGCAGGCTAAGGATGGAGAAGCAATGGAAGACGTGGGCTGGGGAAGGTGGTGAGCCTCCGTTGTTAACTGAGGAGGAGAAGGGACTGGGAAAGCAGTAGGCTGTTGGGAACAGCTGGAAGGAATCCAGCCTGAGGGGATAAGGGGCTATGATCCCAGTAAACCCCACCAGTCCTGTTCTTAGGGTCCTCATGCAATGAAATGGCCCCCAGACCATTGCTCCAGGACATGGCTGATTTAACCTGAAGTCCTAAATACAGGAACTTATCCTGCATCAGCATCCCAACCATCCTAGTTCACAGGGGGGCTTTGATGAACCTCCCACAGCCTGGTTTTCAGCCATAACTAAATTTCCAAGAGGCCACAAAACCCAAGACCAGGTCAGAAGATGATACCACAGTGAAATGCTCTTACAGAGCATAAGAAACTAAAATTCAGTCCTTTGTCCCAAGAAACACGTAATCAGCCAGTAGTAACAAACCAAGGCCACATATCTGTTAAGGACAACTCTACAGCCTTGCCCGAATAAAGACAAAACAGCACACCAAAATGCTTCAGCAACTGTATGGGCAGCAGGAGGATTTACGTTGCCCCAAAGTCATGGTGTGCATTCACCTTACCAGGCTCTTTTCTCAGGCTGAACCAGGGAATATTTAATGTTTCAATGGCTCAGAGCAAAACAAAAACAAACAAACAAAAAGGGGTGCACGTAGGCAAGAGATTTAAAACATTTCAATACCCACATGCACCCCCTCCACCAGTTTCCTAAACTAAAACCAGCTGAACCTATTTTTTTCCCCTTTCAAATTTGGTGGAAAAACGTTCTCCCCGGCCAAGACCATATGTGCCAATTTTTTTTGGATGCTGGAGAAAGAGGACAGGAGTTGAAGATTTATAGTAGAAGTGCCATCTCAGAAGTACATGAGCCAGGCTGGCAGGGCGCTGTAACTCAAGCGTGCTTCTTGCTGCGACCACAATTGAAACCGGCTTCGGGAGGTCTGCCACACGTCAGAGAAACAGAGAGGGGGCTCTCAGGTTTCGGGACGCCCCGTTCGGGGAGGTATAGGCTGGTGCAGAGCTGGAGGCGTGCGTGCCATCCCAAGGTCTTCAACATGCCCTCTCAGACTCCCGTCCCCCGCGAATAACGTTTACATCATGGTTCAGCTCTTGGCTGATGTGAGACCCTAGATGAATTAATCCCTAGGTGGTTTGTTTTTTTTTTTCTGTGATACGTATGGCCACTTGCTAATTCTTTACATTGGTTATGGAGGTAATTTCCTCATTTGCTGTTTTCCTTGGAATTTGAAATGCATAGCAGACTCCCCATTTTGCTATGGGTTTATCAGCTGTTTCCCTGAAGGGTTCTGGGTATTCTCCAACAGTTCCCACCTGTGCCAGTGGGTAGGTAATACTATGCAAGATGCCAATAGGAATATTCACCAAGTTTCCTATTGTCTATCCCCAATTCATGTATCTCTGTCTGTCCCATGATCTCTGGCAGCAAGAAAGGAGTAGTCTGCTATGCTGAGCACTGACCTCCTCTGGACAGGGACTCCGCTGTTCTCCATCTATCAAAAAAATTTGGGATGTGAGTGTCTAGTTTTGGACATCAATGCTTTGGAGATGAAGCATTGTGAACCCACTGAATCTGCACAGGTGGGAGTTTCTGGAGATACATGTTGTTTTCATACTTCATCAAAAATCCTAATGCTCCATTTTGTCTTTGTGTTTGTGGTGGTTTTGTCCTTACCCTTTGTCACGGCTCAGTTTTCAAATCAACAAAGTGAGGTTAGTACTGAATGCTTTGCAAAGGTCCTATGCTTTGAGACAGGGATCCATTGGAGAGATCTGGTGAAAAGCATCAGGAAATGATCACAGGTCTGGAAAACACAACCCCCAAGGTAGGAAAGAGCAAATGATGTGGTTCAGCTTAGAGAAAATCGAGATGAGACAGAATAACAGTGAAGTGTTAAAGGCTACTGCAAAACAGAAAGGAAGAAGCCTCCGCACGTCACTGTGGACAAGAAAAGAAGTCATGGCTTTAAGTTGCAGCAAGGAAGATACGGATTTGATACTCATCTGCCTTCTGTAATGGTTAGAGAAACTCAGCAAGAGCTTGCCTGGGCAGGCAGTGCGATCTCCATCACTTGTGGCAGGAGAAGACCCTGGGTGCAGCTGCCAGGAAGCAGCTCAGTGTGGCCAGGCCCACTCTGTGGTGGGGCTGGATGAGAAAACCTCTCCACACCCTTTCCAGTCCTATTTGTCAGGGATGCCACGCCATGCATCTCCCCACGCGGGAAGCTAACCGTCTGGAATGTTTGGATAACTGCACACCGAAAAAACCCACATTTCTCTGCCTTGGCAACCATTCACAGACCTAAACACAAACAGCTGGATCCCATTTCTCTGGCCTCAGAATATGAGAGCGGCAAGGTAGAAAGATTGATTGACATTAAAGCTTAGATTAAATGAGTCATTTAAATCGATAAGGAATCAACCTGAGTTGAATTAAGTCACTTAAAGCTGATATAAATGTGCCACAGGAATATTCAGCTACCCTGATTTAAAAACTTGCCTTCATATCAGTGAGCATCTTTGTGTCTGGATGAGAAATTAGATTAATCAAAACATGGCTGAGACCTTCAAACCACAGAACTCTCAGATTTACAAAGCTACGAGTGGAGGTCTGCACACAGACAGACAAATTTGTAACCACTCTCCCCAAACCAGGTAATGTCAATGATTTTTCAGGTCATAAGGGACCATTAGAGTTTTAGAGTAGGACCTTCTGTCTAATGCAGCTGAGACATTACATATACACTAGCATATTAACTAGAGGCTGGAAAAACACGACAGAAATTGTACTTACTTGCTTAGTTTTCACACCCTTCACTGTCGGACATTGCTCCTGTGGGTCCTTCCACTCCAACCTAAGCCAACTGGCTGGCCTAGACAGGCTGTCCTGGGAGGGCACTAGGAAGCAAGAGGGACTGGCTCCCACTCCAGATCAACTCCTTGGCTCTGCTTCGTTTCTCTGCAGCATCAAATCACCCAAACACCGCTTGCTACAGATGGAGAGAGGATTTTGTGTTTTAATTCTGCAAACCCTTGGAAAAGTCGTCTCTTACACAATGGATCACAAAACCACCAGGCTTTTCCCCAAACTGCTAGCAAACAATGGGTATTGAAGATGGTGCAATGCACAGTATCAGTACTGAGACTGTAATGTTTTGGTGACACCCAGAGGCAAGGCACTGGGATACCTTTGGACTTATTGCATGTCCTAGTGAGCTGTCACTCGTTTGCTTTGCTTGAAAGGGAACTGACTCATGGCTGAAACATTAGAAGACGGGGAGAGAATTCATTCTTTGCAAGGGGTTTAGGTTTATTGAGGGTTTTTTTTGGTTGGGTATCTTTGTTGGTTTTTTTAGAGGAAATACTCAAGCTTGCCACCGAATCCCCAAATTGCTGGGCCTCCCCCCCATCCAATATCCAGAGCTCCCCATTTGCCTCCGACTTCGGGAATCCATTCACATGTACTGCTCATTCCCAAACGCCTTCTCCTTGTTTCCAGGCACTGTCTGCGTATGGATTAGCCCTGGGACCATATGTCTGAAACATTTCATCGCACCGGCACAGCTGAAAGTAGTTGGTGTTTTGTATGATCTACCTTGGGCTGTGGCGTTGTATCATGCCAGGGAACATATGTCTGCTGTTTGCCGGAGCACAGCAGTAAAATGAAACATGCTGCCTGTTATTTAGCCTTCAGCTCCGTTTCACATTGCCTGCTGCCACTGCTTTTCACGCTAATTCATCACCTTCGCATGCGATTAGGCGTAGATGAGCAGTATATTAACCTGCACAAGGGCTGGTTGGATGCAAGCATCCTCCCAGCATCAGGCGCCCGATATTGCTAGCGTGGTGATTTCAGCCCCGGGGACTTCATCTTCCTGTGCTCATAACCTGTGAAATGAGCTCAGAGCAAGGCTGAGATGTAGCAAAAAGACAATGAACTCGGATGTTAGTAGAAAAGAATTAATGTAGCAGTTCATGAATCAATCGGCAGAATGGTATGCACATGTGGATTCTTTAATTATGATCTGATTTTAGGAAAAAAAAAAAGCCTCTTAAAAAGGAAAAGCAACCCCCTCCTGTTAAAAAGGGCTAAAGCAGAGAGGCCCACGCAACTGTGCGCTGCATGTTTAAGAGAGGCTAATAATGTTTATTGAGGCTATCAGAGTAATAACAGGGAAATCTGTGGTGCCAGAAAATTCAGAGGAGAAAAAGCTCAGGTGAACCTGACGCCAGTCATGGCATGCAGCAGTTAGGATTTCCTGCAGGTTCCTTCAAAATGATGTAAAAGCCCAAGCTAGCTCCCACAGCATGGCTTTGAGGGCAGAAGGAAGGGACTAAGGAATGATAATGGCTAGTGATTTCTTCTCTAAGTGTCCTCCTTAACTGAGCTTGCCATGGCAATGGACACATTTGTAGGTATCTGCCTTTCTTTTATCGCTTTGTCCCAGTCTTCCCTAGGAAACACATCCGCTTACCCCTAGGTGGGATAATCTCCCCCCATGCAGCTTCATTTCCTTCTGCTCATGTACCTGGCCTACAAAGTCCTGTTCCTTCTCCAGTAGTAGATGTGCTGAACAATACCCAAGTGCAGATCATCACAGCTCACACTTGGCCATCAATAGCTCTGTTTCCAGAGAAGCCTGGAGTAACGAGTACTTGCAGAACAGAACTACAAACACTTGCTCTTTGGTCCCAGTTTTCCTAGGGAGACCCCATGTGATGCCAACAAGGCAAAAAAGGCAGCTGGCTGCATTTTTCCCAAAAGCCGAGTCAGAGACAACAACCTGCAAAGGAACAGGATGGTTATGAATTTGATTGAGATGTCAGAGGTGTCACCTTGTAGAAGACCATGCAGAAACACCATCTCCATGCTGTGTCATCTTCCAACAGAGTCATCAAAAGCATAGACTAGGATTTGATAGCCATCATTATTAATGTGACACTTTGAAAACACTCAAGGCTTGTTTTGGGATAAGGTCCCAGGAAAGCCAGTATCATATAAAAGACTTCACAATGCAATCAGCAGGAAGGAGACGGAAGGAGATGTTGCAGTCTGTGATCAAGGGGATGAAGACACTGATGTCTAGTACAGCCTGCAGGCCAACTTGCCCTCAGATGATCTTCTGACATCATCTTGAGATGTATTCCAGCTTCTTATTTTTGCTCATTTTACTCTATTTTGACTCGTTGTCCAGCTACCAAGTAAACTGTCACTTTAATGCCAAGTTGTCAAAAATACTGCCAGCTCTAGTCTTACTCCAGCAATGAAAACTGGGTCCATCATGGTGCTTTTTTCCTCCCTTGAGATGCTCAGCATGCTGCAAACCACCCTCCTGTCCAGTCTTCAAGCTGAGGGTGAGCACAAAGGGAATTAACTCTCTCCTGACCAGAGACTTCTTCCCATCTGTTTGAAATACCAGAGCAGCCAGTCTCTCCTTCTGTCACTATTTACCACCACACTGCCAGGGAGACCCGACATCTCATAAAATGCAGTCCCTCAACTGTCAACAAACAAGTCTTCCTCAGCAGAATGGAAATGCCATTTGGGAAACACCAGAGGAGGCACCGAATAGCAGCAATTTCTATTCAAGTAAAGTATGTCACCCAGCCAGCCCACGTGCTGAAACCATCATGGAGAAGTCTGGCATCCCACAGGATGCTGCAAAAGACTCGTCTCTGCTGCTCCTGATTCCCTGAATAATTTTGAAAGGCTAATTAAGCTATCTCTTCTTTCCCCTCAACACCATGTCTGTCTCATGGAAAGGGAGGGGGGGAAATCTGTTAACTTTCTAGACCACACAAGTGAAAACAGTGCTGGCAAATAACTCTGCTTGCCCTCTGACTTCATTTTAACAGCCCTCCAAGGAAATAAGGTCAGAAGTTCACCAATGGCAGGAAAGACCTACTGGTGACTTGGGTTATCCCAAACATTTACTGTACCATTCTCGATTTATAAAAAAACCTACAACAGGTTGAGCTTTTTTCCCCCTTGGAGGTGGATGAGTTTTCCATCTGGCTTATATTTTTAGTTGCTAGAACTGTCCTCTTCTTGCTGCAAACATGTGTTACAGGGCTGCCCCATAGTCCCATATTATGATAATTATTTTAACGGCTGTTTTGAAACATTGCAGTGGTACACCAAGAAACTTCCTCATCAGCACAGTTGGTTAAACAAAAATTGATCCCCAGTCAATCAAATGCATCTAATAAGTTGTAGATAAATACATGATTTCATCACCTCCAGTACAGTGACCCCAAGGAAAAGGAGTGATCTCACTCAATGTGTTGATGTCTCCCAGTAATAAATGGCCTCGTCGTACCATCGTGCTAAGCAATAAATGATCTCACAAGACGTGCTGCTGTAATAAACTAAAACAATAAGAATGTGCAGGAAGGAAAACACTGCCCGTGGTGAGCTCCACTACCCAAAAACATGTCTTAGCTGTTACAGACATAAATTAGCCGTAATAAATCTTATTGGTTGTTTCTTTAATGACATATATCTCTTGCCAAAATGGTAAATTCTTGAAAGGACTGTACAAGTAGATTAAATGGTTTCTGTCCTTGGGAATGTGGAAGTCTTTATTTGTTTTTCTTATAAGACTTTTAAATATTCTCATGTTATACGTCAAACAGATGTCCAGGGTAAAGTCTCCTGACCCATTTAAACTTACTTTTTTAAAGCCAGAATTAAAGTCCAGTTTCTGCCGCTCGTCTATAGTTAGATTTGCTGGCCAGCACCTGACAAAACTCTGAGACTGTAATGTTAAGGTTTAATGGCTGTATGGTGTGACTTTTAATGGCAACGCTGAGGAAACTAAGATAAATTAAAACCTAATTGGGAACGTTAACAGCTTTACCAGTCTACACATATGGACCCCAGGAGAACACTTTGAAAGATGTTACAGTTAGCTCCCGTTGCAAGGTCTGCAGCATTGCACGATGACCTCAAAACTTGTTCCACTCTTTGTTATTACGATGCCTTTAAACACGGATAAAAATACATATTTCACTCTGTGCAAATACAACAGAAGTATGCAGAAAGAGCTTTATTTTCTCTTGCTAACAGAAGAGCAGCTCATTCCACCTCTGCTCAGTAGGATGGATGCATAATTTTCAGGCGCTGTTGCAACTTTACTGACTTTGTTGAATCACCCTAGCTGATCTTTCAAAAAAAACCAGATGAACAAAACAAAAACCAACAAACAAACCCAACAAAAAACAGACAAACATCCAACCTGCCCCATCAAGAAACAAAGTTGCAAAGGCCAAAATGAAGACATGCTTCTTGCTACAGAGGTACAACTGCAGTTGGAAATCTTGGGAATATAATTCCAACAAATATAAGCAAGTGTTTAAAAAATACTATTTGACCCCCTGCTTAGTGTTTCACACCAGAAAGTCCCTCTCCTTGGGGCTCTAATGGACAAAACCTCGTGTGCCACATCCAGGAACCAAGACATCCCTCTCTGCTTTACAGGCAGAACTCATACACGTGGCTTTGCGAGCCGGTCACAGACCCATTCTGCAATCGTCCATATGAGCTTGTGGAAATTACCATACAATTTCCAGATGCTGTGAAGCAACTTATCTCATTGTTCAGTGCAATGAAGACCCTCCTGACACCTGCCTCCACGTGATAGTGCAACTTCCCTCAATTGTTTTCAAAGCTGCTCATGGGGCTATGATGTGGAGAACACCAAGGTTAAAAATGATTCTTCTTTAAAGCTGATTTATTTTCTACCAGGATGATGAATGGCTTTTTTTTAAATCCCTTAAGCATTTTATTGCACCTGGGAGTGCTGCTGCCTTTCAGAAATGGATGCCGCAGCTTTGTCTCTGGGCGGGGAGACTGGCCTCTCCCCAGCACCCTTTCTAACAACCTTGGGGCTGCAATCCCTGGAAAGCTTTGTGGAAGCTACTGTTCTGTCCTCCAAAATCAGCAAATACCAACAATAAGCAACGCTTATTCTGTTATGCACTTTTGAGCATTTATGCTGCAAAAATGTACCCATCTGCTCATCCATAACCTCAGACCTCTTGTAGTCACAAAGTTAAGCAGACACTTATACTCAGCACAGGTGCATTTTTGCAGGGCTAAGAGACCAGCCCAAGTCTTCAATACTGCAAACCCCCCTTTAATATTGCAAAGAAAAAGCATGCCCTGTGGAGGACAGGAAATGCAAATAAAAGTCAGAGAAACTTGAGCAAGAAGCATCTCATCTGGCAAATGGGAAAAAGGGAGGACAAATGAAAAAAAAGAAGAGAAACACAATATGGCATGCAGGAGAGCGAGCTGCCTTCCCTAACATGGTGCTAGATGGTGAGAAATAACTGGATGATACAAAAAAACAGGGGAAAAAAAACTTTAGGAAGGGCTGTACTTTATTATTCCACTGCCCCAAGAGAGCCACAGCCTTTCATGGGTCACCTCAGCCTGAACCTAAAACAAACACAGCGACAGTAGATTACCCCAACAGGTAGCAAATGTCTTCATCCCGCCTCCAAAACAGGGAGCAGCGAACATAACAGAGACTTACTAACTGGGTAAGCGGCAGCTTGTGCACTTACGCATCAAGAGGGCTTTTTTGATGTCGCTTAATGATTTTTTAATCGTTAAACAAAAGTTCCTGCAGGAGGGAGGTCCAAATCACAATAATTTTAATATTCCTGTAATATTTCAGCAAATGCCTATGTCCCTGCAGGATGGCACTCAAAGTCACATCACCAGGGTTGTACAAGACGAGACCCAGGAGGTCGTTACCAGCAGCTCCAGCCTTACTGTTGCCGTGCGGCAGACTGAGAATTTGGGAGCCAGGTCACCCAGAGGGGCCAGCAGCAAACCCACTCCTTCCAGGGGAAACTGTAATTACACACAATTTAAACACCTTGCTCCATGCCTCAATTGTCAATCCCAGCTCTTCTCACTGAGACTGTTTGTGTTTCTCTTCAGATTACTCTGTTTTTTCACAGTTCAATCAAAGGACAAATAATTTCCAAGAACGAGTCAATGGAGATATAAGCATAAAATTTGTTTTAAAAAAAGTAAAACTAAACTAACCAGGTTTAGAAGGCTTCAGACACATTCCCTCTTTGACACCAAGGCATTCCGAGCAGTCTTAGCACAAGTGAGGTCTTCCAAAATTCCCCTGGCTACAGTCAAGTTGCAAGACAAAAATGTCATCGCCATTCACAATTTGCAAAAAAATAATTGGACCATTGGAAATAAATGCTTTTCAAAACCACCTCAGCAAAGCAGCTGAACACTGCATGTGTTGGCAAGGCATAGTGGCAGGGCAAGCAAGGGGCTATGAGCTTGCAAAGCAGCCTAAGCCCAGATGCCCTGGTTGTGTCTGGTACCTGGAGACTGGCATAATTTTGGCCACAGAAACTGCAACGCATCAACACTGGTATCACCACTGCACTAAATCGGTTTGGGCAGATTTCTAAATGAAGATGCTCTTATTCCAGGTCTTAATGTAATGCAGGTGTCCTAAGCAGCTCCGTTAAAGTAGTTTTGGCAGTTTAATTAAAAGCACTGCCAGTGTTCAAATGTCTTTTTTTTTTTTTTTAAATTCTGCTTATTACCCTGACAGAAAAGCGTGCTTCAGAAGCCATGTCAAATAGATCTGCTGAAGTATCAGCTTACTGGAAAGCAAAAGAGGGCAGCAAAGGATAAACGTGAGCATCTCCAACTCTGCCAAGACAACAGAGCAGGAAAGCTCTGAGAGTTCTTATTCAGGCCAGAAAAGGACAGAAATTTGGAAGAAGCCTGGCCAGCTAACTTGTTGCTCACACGCAGAGGAGGAAAGGGGGTGCATGGATGGAGTATCACGCTTGGGTACCAACCCACCCGTGAGATGGGTGGCAGCATGTCCCCTTCTCACAAGACTTTTGGGAGGGAAAAGGCATTAAAGACAAAGGTGCCTGGGGTCACCAGCCATGAGGAGTACACAGACTCAGAGCTATCGTGTGTGAAACAACTTTGAACATACGACGGATACTGTCCGACGGGTACTATAGCATCACGTACCCGTCCTGCGTTACTGATTTGAATAAGACAGAGCGCTAAAACTTCAGAATTCAGAGACGGGGAAGAAGGCAAGGATCAAACATCATTACAAACATTGCTCTCTCCTATTTAACATCCTAGCTCTCCCTTCTCTCCAGCAGATAGAACAATGGTCTTTCCCATCCATCCCTATTTGATTTGCATTTCACTTTCCCATTCTGCTCATGCCAGTTGTGTTTATTGGCTCAAACTATGCACAAGCTCCTGAAAATTGTCTTTACAGCAACTTTTATTAGGAAATGAGGCGTGAATGCAGAACAACAAGCCCCAATCAAGCCTGAAAAAATCTTTAAGTGATCTTGTTGAATTGATTTTCACAACAGGATGAGAACAGTTTTGACAGGAGATGTTTTCTCATTAACTTAACATTAATACAGATCACTGCACTGTCATTGTCATCTCCCTTTTGAACAATGCAAGAGTGAGGATAGGCTAAGGAGACTCAAATACATTGAGGGACCTGTATTTGCCATAAAAAGTCAAAATGACCAATAAGAAACACCTCCGAATATTTTTATCCATGTTATAATCTACAAGTCCCACAAGGTATTGTGGGCCTTCAGCCACAGAGGAAGGATGCTGTGTCTTATGGGAATGGATGCTGTCATGGTACCTCCACGGTCATCTGGAGCAGGGTTGTTCACTCTGAACCCTCAAGCATAAATGGCTTGCTATGATGTTTGACTCTACTCAAGAGGTGAAAATGAGCCACTTGCATTATCCATGCTTCCATGTGCCTCCTCTTCCCCATCTGAGGGAAAGAAAAGATGAAAGCACTCAAAACATCTCACCCTAGGGGACCATTCTCCTGACTGTATGATCCCAACACAGTCATAGACCACCAAATGTGGGGGCAATTACTAAGAGGTTCTGTTCATCATGAGGACAGGTGACCCTCACAAGTAAGCAGTACCCTGAAGTTCTTAGCAAGTACCTCTGATTCACAGCCAGGCTGGAGTCAGCATGAGGACTTCCACAATTCAAATATGTCTGGGACCACAAAAACATATATTCTTCTCCTTCTTCTATCGATCTTCTATTGTATTCTTATGATGTCTTGTAAATCATCTCGGGTCTTGGTCTGTGCCTCAGAACACCTACAATTCTGCAATACATACCATCACGAGTAAGTTCCCTTCGTAGTTTTCTTTTCTTCAGTGTGGGAATTACTACATATTAAATGTGTTCAAAGGTTCATCTCTGCAGATGCCTTTAGCTTTAACCATAACACAAGTGATAAAATATAGATGGCAACAGTGGTGTATTTAAAAACATTCAGACTTTGCCCACTTTGCCTATCTAGAGTTTTTGATAGGTATTTTCCTCTCACTTTTAAGCTGCGTTTTGCCTGCTTTCATGAGTAAAATATACATGTAATTCATTAAAATAAAATTCCAGTGTGCAAGATCAACACGGAAATGACATGAAACTATGTTAAATGTTCATATACCCCACAGAGCTGGGTGGATTAGGAGAAGGCTAGCAAAAATAGAACGACACCAAAACACTCACGCAAACAGCTCCCAGGAGGAGCAAAGCAGGATAAGAAAGGCTAGGAAAATAAAACGAGACATTCCTCGCATGGATTTCAACACTGGGGGTTAAGAGTTGAGTTCTCCCTTCCACCCTCATTCCCGCACAGAGTAGGGAACTATATTGATTAATCTTAAATGAGGAAGTGAAATGCAAACAAGAAATGTGCTGTTTTGGGGGCTGATCCAAACTCTGTTGAAACCAAGACTGCATTTCTCATCTAAATCCACAGGCTATGGAGTGAGCCCTGACTGGGCATTTTCAAAGCATAGGATAGCAACTCACACCTAAAGAGCCCAAATTTTGTCCTCAACTCAAGACTGGTCACTCCAGAAGGATACCACTGTAACTCTGAACAGAATTTCCCTGTGTCTCCAAATAGTACCTAGCCAGGATTTTATCTAAAAATGTCAAAGCACACAAACATTTTGCAGGGGGGGAAAGATTATCTGAGTAGCTCAACTTTTGGATGAAGGTTGACCTTAAGATGAGTGGACACATAACCATAGAGTTGTTGTACTCTGACCTGCAATGTGGAGTTTTACATCCTGAAGCTCTGAGCACTTCACAAATCCCTTTTAGTTAGGAGTGAGCTGCAATACCTGACTGGTGCAGAAAACAATTTGGAAACACAAGTATCGCTGGGAAAAGGTCAGGCCAACAGTGGTTTGCACTGGATGTCGGCATCCCACGGTATCAGCTGCATCGCACAGCTTGCAGACATGCTATTCCTCCACTTCATCACCCTCCGTGCAGCCAGAGGCCTCCCTACCTCCCAGCCGCAAAGGAAAGTAAATATGTGAGATGCCAGAAGGGATAAAGGAACAGCAGAACGTGCCTGTAGGTGTTGCTCAACCCAGTAATGCGCATTTTGGACAACTGGGACGTGACATCAGCTCTCAAGGTTAGCAGATTTCTCCACAACCCCCAAATAATTAGAATTTTTGCAGCTAGAGCAGCAGTGATAGGAGAACACAAGAGCATGATTTTGGGGTGGAGGGGGGCTAAATGAGATTCTCAGCTGGTTTACATCCAGTCCTGATGGAATTTTTCTGACTTTCACCAAAGTACTTGGTGTTTTATCCTGTAATACAAGCCTAAACCTGACACTTTTATTTGGAAATTCCTCATTTCAGCTAAGCTCAGAGAATACAGAGGCATGCATTCATGGGCTTTATTCCCTCCTGTTTACCACCCAACATATTCACTTGTGTACCGGGGTAGGGTTGGACAGGGTTGCGATGACAAAGGTGAAAGGATGCTGCTGCTGAAGCAATCAGATCACAGTGCAGAGAGGTCTGATGCTGAGAGCACGTGCATATTTCCCAAAGCCTCTGTGTACTGCTTCACAGCCCTCTCCTGATGCAAATCTTATCATGGCAGATGGAGTGATGCTCCAGAAGAAGAAACAGCACAGACACCATGAAAAGTAGGAGAGACGCTTCGTCCTAACCAATCCTCTTCAGCATGCTTTCGCTTTACAGTTCACTTCCCTTTCCAGATTGATAAAGCCAAGTGTCACTCTCTGCAGAGGAACATTTTTTCTAGTTCTTTGATCATTTTCATCTGCCTTCTCTAAACCCTGTCCAGAAGGAGCTGAGATTTCACAGAATATACTTCATATCATTATTTCAGATAAAGTTATTTGCTGAGAACTTTTCTCCTTTTCATTTCTCCTGCACCTAAATGGGAATCTTTTCCCCTATTTTTTCGCAGTCAGCTGCCAAGTAACGTGAAATTATGGCTGCATTCACAAGAACACAGCCAGCTCTTGAAGATACCAGTTTTTCAAGGCAAAGTGTCCAGCAGGAGAAGGAGAAGAACCAGTGGTGAAAACAGCCCTAGAGAGAGTAGCTTTGGCCCTGCCAAGGGGCTGGTGGATCCGAGTGAGAGCAACTCCAGAGGTACATCAGCACAGTTCAATGGGATAGGGACCCCCAGCTCGACCTATCCACGTACCAGAAGCCATCCCTGGATGGCTGAGACAGATGAAAGGCTGACTGTGGCCAACAAAACACACAGAGGCTTTTTGCAAAGATAGTTCACCATATTTTACTTCTTGCTGCTTAAAAGCACCCCGAGTTCACCATCTGGGACTGCAATGGAAAGAAAAGGAACTGAGTTTGGTACTGCACTGGAGAGCTAAACACCTTCTCACCTCCCTGGTATGTTTTAAAACTACAGTCTGATCATGATTTGGTATCTCTATTTCTTTCATTGATAGCAAATAAAGCAAAACCATAACTGATACACTAATACACAAAGCTCAGCTTCTAGCAATTTCCTCTGAGTTCATTAATATGCCAGGGCAGCTGAAGGAGGCAGAAAGGGCTTTGAAACAGGCTGATTGCGATTCCTAAACCATTTGCTCATGAAACAAAATGAAAACACAATCTTAGTGGAAAAAAAACCTGCTTATTACCAGAAGATCTTTGCTGAATGCATTCTTCTAAGAAAAATTAAAAAAGCTATTTTTCCTCTTTGAGAACAGTAGAGTGCAATTTTACCTTAGTAAACAAAGCACATGTTCACATTACTTCAGACAAAGGAGTTAGACTAGGAGCGATTTTAATGAAGTCATTCTGTAGATGCATATATACTTATTTACAAGATGACCAAAGAGGATGTGCTGGCAGAAACTCTGAAGGTGAAATGAAGCTGTGCCAGTTTACACCTGCTAAAGATCCCATCCCAACCCACAGAAAGCTTGCTGCAAAAACCATGCTGCTTCAAAAAACTTCAAGCAAGCACATCCCAATATGCACATGACAAGGATGCTTGGGAATCAGCAGACAGCTACCGTGGCTTCCCTTGGGCCGAGGTGTCCCTGTGGGGCTTGGGGACCTTGCTGCTCTCCTGGGACAGGTCCTCCCCCAGGACCATCCCACGGGAGCAGGTCTCCAATCTCAGCCAGATGCTGCTCCTGGGACCAGTCTTGCTTTTTTCCAAAGTCAACTTTTTTCCTGTGGAATTGGATGGAAAAATCCACCCAATGCAATCAGGGAAAAATCCGAGAGAAAACTCCTCCTGAAGAGAAACGTCAGAACATTTTACAGTGATCAGAAATGCTGAAGCAAAACATTGCATTCTTTCCAAAATTAATTCTGCTTTTGGGGAGGAAGTGACTTTCCATTTGGCAAAGGGGTGCCACGGCTTGACTTCTGATCTCAAAAAAGAACACCAGCAAAAATAAGGTAAAAAGAAAGAAATTGGTATTTCCCATCAGCTGGCAACTCCATTTTTTACTCTGCTTTTCCCCATGCCCTCAACTCTCTTCGGTCGGATGGAGACAACCACTTTCAGCCTTGACGCTCCGTGCTCTGAGCAGCCCCTGCCACAGGGCAGAGAGCAGCACAGGCACCCAGCATCATGCCTGGCTGCTGCTCCACCTCCCTCCTGATAATATTTCAGGTTGCTCTTTCATCCCGGCTGCCCCAAAGCCTCCCCCTTCCTTGGACGCTGCCTGCCCAGCAGCGATGACTCGTACCGAACAGCGCTGGCACATCTCGCAGAATGGTATTATTAAAAGTAGCTGCAGCACAGAGCGTCTGTTTAAAATTAATACAGAATTATAACCTTCCCAAGGGAGGATTAAATTTATTAAATTAGCTGGTTATTGCATGAAAAAGGGGCATGAGCCTTTTTTTGTTGTTGTTTTTCGTTTTGTTTTCAGATTCTTAAAAGAAACATTAGAAGCGGGAAGTCCGAGGAAACGTGCTTCAGATTAATTTTTTTTTAAAGAAACTTTCTGCCCTGCTAGAAGAAATACATTTGGACTGCCAGGTTGCCGCCTACTGTGAATTAAATGATGGGTAAATATCTTCGTAATAGAAGCAAAAATAGATATTGAAGGTAACTATTCACCTCAAGACCTGTCAGAAGAATACAGTTCATGATCTTAAACAGAAGTCAGCACTCTATACTGAAATAGGGGCAGATTAAGTTACCCATATGATTAAAAAAAAAAAAAATCACATTTTTTCTGTATGTTGTCTTTTGCCATCTTGCCTCTACTCATTGCAAGCAGACCCACCCCTGTGCCAGTGACTGAGAATTTCCCTGGGGCTAATCACAACAGGTACAGTCAACCGAAACCACCTTGGGATCAGAGTCTTCTACAAGGGTCTTTGGGGTTTTTGGCAAAGCTCCTGGCATCAATAAAATAACCAATATTAGTTACTATCACAATTATCTCACTTATCATTATAGACCAATACCTTCATCACAACATAATCGCTGACTGTTGCTTTAAGGCTAAATGTATGGGCCAAAGCAAAGTCACTTGAAATCAGCAGGATACCCTGAGAAATGTATGCACCGTGAAACACTAACTCTGTTTTATTAGTGGCTTACATTTTTACTGCTGTGATGCTTGGCGTTTTTGCATCAGCTTAATATTTTAAGAAATCCCTACCACCAGTAGTAAAGGAGTCATTTTTCTTCCTCCTCCCTCACTGTGACAATAAAAATGATTAGTGCAGACAAAGTCCACAGAAAGGAAAGGATCCCAACGCCAAGCCCAGCTCAGAGCTGAGAAAGCACCGAATAATTGATTTTTAGCATCTGCAGTAAATGATTCCACACATGCCACTGTGAACCACGGCACCTCAATTAGCCTGATGCATCCAAGAGCCGTGTGTGGGAGCGAGCGGGCTGCAGGCTTTGCAAGTGGACGCTGGTTTTATCCTCTGGTCAGTTCATCCATTTGAGCCTAGATTACTGTTCTCAGTTCTGCTGACATGTTCATTGCTTTTCTCCTTCATTCTCCAAACCATACGATCCATAGGCACACAATTGCCTCCTACAGACTCCAGTAACACACACATGCATGTAGTATAAACTACCACACTTCTATATCTCCCTGTACATCTGCCCTTGGGCACATCCTCTCCTGTCCTTCCAACAGCCTTTCACAGAGGGACAACTCCATTATTGCACTTACTATGTCTTTTTCTGGGCAAAGCATGCATCTAGGTCTGGAGGCGGTAAAAAATACATTCTGGCATGATGGTCCTGTAGCTCCAGGCTTTTTGTTAGAGAATTTAAGTGAAAAATCAATGAACTTCCCATTTAGCCTTCACTTGGGTCCTCTTCCTCCATTTAAACACCACCTGTCACACCGACACACAAGGGAAACAATACAAAGTTGAACTAGAGATGGGTTTTGCTACTCCAAAAGCAGTTGCCATGAAAAGGGAAGATCCTTTCACCCAGCCCAGCCACTCACAGGTCCAGGAAGCCAGCTGAAATGGTTTCTTAAGTGGATCCAGGAGATCACACAGATCTAGAGGCTGCCAAACTGAATATTGCTCGAAAACCCACACTACTTCACTGGACCTAAAGCGCAGGCGCCCCTCTGCAGAACAGATCTCACAACACACGTCTCTGCATCGCATGCTAAATACATAAGGCAGTCCACTGAAATGAACACATCCAACATTAAATGATTCCGCAGAGCGCCTCAAACTATTTGGTGTCCTTGTGAAAGCACCAGCTGCCCGAGCCCTGGAACTGCAAAAGAAATGTCTTCAAACCCAGCCAAGCTCCTGCATTTCCATGTGCCATTATCCAGCCTCCGGAAAGTCAATGCGTCCACTTCCCAGCTTGCTGGAAAGTGACCTTTAAAAAGTAATTTTGGTAACAAACTGGGATTTTAATAGTTTCACAAATTCTGAGCTGAGCCCTCGCTGCCTTTCTCCATCACTTCTTCTCTCCTACAGCTCCAGGGACAGCAACCAGTCTTCTCTCTAACCCTTACACCCTCCCAAATGACACTGATGTTTGCCAAACCAACAAAGCGGCCAAAAAAAAAAGAAAAGCCTGAAGCTTTCCAGTGAGCAGTCTTGTAATGAACATGATTCATAATAAAAATACCAGAGGAAAGTAGTAGATTCCCTTATTTCTCCCCCGTGTTACTGGCAGATTTTGTAACATTATGTACTTTTGGGCTTAGGTCCAGATTAACCATGTTCAAGTGTAGGAAAATATAGGTTCATCTCAAGATGTGTGGATGGAGGAGCAAGCCAGGTCCCCAGTTGGGAAGGAACTGTGCCATGAGATTCATCCACCAGCTCATGCTGTGGGACCCTGCCCAGCCGATGCAAAGCTAGGTATGTCACAGCTACTGGGTGCTTGGGTACCCCCAGGAAGGGCTTTGGGATCCAGCTCCCTCCATCCCACAGTGATGGCCCAAGAAGCTGCCTTGGCAGCTCATTTTCGGGGTTAAGAGTTGTCAGTTTAATTCTCAGCTCTGAGAACCTTACCTGTTTACATTCAGCATCTTGCAGGGAAAAGGTTCAAAGATTATAAAGAGATTTACTCACTTCAGTCTCAGTGGGATGAGGAGTCTTGCATTTAACGTGGAGGAACAAGGATAGAATTTGGGTGTTACAACCAGGAAAGAAAGCCATGAGGAAACAAACTCACTCGTTTGTATAGACTCTAGTAAAACAGAAATAATACAAACTTGTTTGTTTTGTCCTGCTTACAGGCTGTAAAAGCGGCTTGAGTTGAAATGCAGCAGTCAGGCACTTTCACTGGAGCCCAGCTCTAGTAGTGTCAGCCCCAAGAGTTCAAAAATCATGAGCTAGCTCCAAAGAAAATAGAAGACAAGCTCAGAAACCAGGCAAACAATAATAAGAAAAATAATAAATCCTGGGCTCTTTTCATTTTCCTTCCCATTTTTGACTCAGGGTCTTTTCAAGCTTTCCTCTACAGCTAGGAAGCCTAGGGGCTTTCAACTGTTAAAAACACAGTTGTGTGTAATAACACGACTCAAAAGCCAGGGCTTTAAAAAAAATACACCCAACTTTGTTCAAGGCACTAGCTAAAGTCACAAAAGCTTGGATTGCAGTGTTCCTGAGAGTGGTCAGGCACGGGAATGGTTGTGTGCATGTATTAAAACGTGGGTTATTTTTATAGGGTTGGTGCAATGCTTCGCACTGTTTTGGTTAAGCCCACTCCCCTGAAATAGCACTACCAGCGTTAACGATACTACTGTGGACACGGGGCACTATGATGTCCTCCTATCCCTGTACCACGGTGGTGACCGTGGGGTCTCAGGGATGGTGCCTCGCGCAGGGACCCAGCAAACAAGAGGTCAGTTTTCCCTGGCTTGCCCAGGGACATGGCACTTAATCCCCTTCATCGCTTCGGTTTCTACACCTGCAGCACCAAATGGGAACCTGAGCCTCAGACACGTGTTGTGGCACATCATGCACTCCTTGGTCACCGCGGCGTGAAAAAAATAAGGTGGAAGGAATGTGCAAATGAGTTATTGCCCTGTGAATGTCTTTTGTTTCACAGCTCCTTGGCATCACGTCTGTCTGTGTCCGGATCCAGAAAAGGAGGTGGTGCTGGTGGGCTGTGCTGGGACACTGCCACGTCTGCCACTGACACATGTCGAGGAAGGACAGGCTCTTCTCTGCCTCTGCTGTTGCTCTTGGCTCTGAAGTTTCACCTTTCCTCTAAGCAGCACCTGCTTCCCAGTAATGTGCACATATCTTGGCACGTGCCTTCCTGACAGTGTTTTGGAGCAGATATTCATCAACGCAGAGAGCTGCTCTCGTGGTAGCCAGTGAAAACCTCCTATACCATTTGGCACTCGTATTCCACAGCTGCGCTCTCAGCGGCAGCTTTCCACCCAGGTTTCATCCGACTGCATTACTGTTGGACCGGGTTACTTCTTTCCAGCTCAGGCTTAATGCCATTAAAAGACCCTTAATGACTTGGAGAAGCAGTAGAGTTGCAAATGATGGCAGGACTTTGGGGACCAAAATGCAGGGAGGTAAAAGCTCCAGCAGTTGCTCACCTCATGTCCCCTGGCACTCACACCGTCTGAGCTGTTGTGCTGAAAGGTTTCCAGAGCAGTGATGCTCCCAGAGCTCTTTACCCTTGTCATGGAGTTCAGAAGGCAGGATACAAATCATCCTGCATGCCTCCGAGATACCTAGATCCTCGGGGACAAGGCATAAATTACACCATCTCTAAAAGAGCCTCAGTCTTATCTGTCACCATCTTCTTCCTCCTTCCTGTCTTTTCCAGAGCTGGATTAGGGAGCAGTTTGTCTCTAGCCCATGCTAGCCTATGCCTTTTCATCATGCCACCCACCACTGAAAACTCCAGATTAGAGAGTCCGAGACTTCGTTCTTCTCTGCTTCATGCAAAGCCCATTACTTGGTGGTTCACTTACAAGCCTACATGCCCCAGGATGAATTGTTAGCCAAAAAGGGGGACATAGCTGCAGCCCCCTGCACTGGAATATGCCGCATGCATTGAAAGCCTAATATCCCAATGGAAAAGGCTGGAGCTGGGACCAAATTTGCTCCCTGCTGCTCCCACGTTGTAGCGCTGGAGTGTGATACCCCTGTAGGACAACCTCCTGTCTCCATACCAATCCAGAATGATAACAGCCTCCTGAAGGACAGAGGCATCTGAGCCAAAGCCGACACATCCTGGGCATTGCTGTTTTCCCCACTGCCGCAGCTCCCTGCATTATGGAGGCGCTTCAAAATCCTTATCTAAGGCAAACACGCAGCTTTGCTTTACTCCAACCTGGACACGTTTAGGTTGGGCTAATTCAGCACCTGCTCAGAGAGCCCTGCTCTGCATCTCACCAGCTCCTCCTGCTGAAGGCAGTGTGGCCAAACTGCGCGCCCACGAGCAAAGGGAAAGCGGCCCGCGCTGGGCTCTGCGATGGGGTGGTCCACGCAGCAGAGAAGCTCCCGGGTGCTGTGGAAAATGTTTTCTTAAGCTGTCACAGGCAAATCTGAGAGGCCCTGTGCCACAGTTAGGGCGCAGAGACTTTTTCCTGCACTAAAACCATAAGTTGGGAACAGATCCTAGTGACACTGCAAAATTCAAGTCATAAACTGCTTAGTTTTCTTTTTTAATTCCCGTGAACATTTTCCCCTTCTGGTTATGCAAACACTCAGCCCTCCCTCTCCTTCCAAGTCTGTGCATTTGTGCTACAATCTTTTTAACCCTGTGCAGGACAGCAGTTTGCCAAGCAAGGGGATCTGTCTTGAATCTAGGGAAACCACACAATACCCCTCCAACAAGTTAAAGGTCAAAGGCTAGATTTACCCCCGGCCTCTCAGATATTCAGCAGGTACCATGCCACATGCTGAATGCAGGAGGAGGTGGGTTTACAAGGGAAGGAACAAAATCTGGCCAACAAATTAATGCATCACTGAACTCCCGTGAAGTTCCATGGCAGAAGCGGACATGTCGGAGATCGCGGACAGTGCGTGCCGCTTAGATAACATGTTCGAGATGGAACAGAGAAATTCTTACATCTGCCAGAAGGAACGACACGAGAAAACAACTATGACATAAAAGACTTCGTAAAGTGGATGACATTTGGGCCAAAATAAGTTTAAGATGAGGCGTTCCTTTGAGCTGTTCCTTGGGGGTTTTTTTTATCTGCTACTAAACATGTTGTCATTGGGTAGTTTTTGGCTCTGTTCCCCATTATTGTCTAGTTGCTGTGTTTTTAGTTAAGGGGATTTGCCTGTGAGCAGCCACAGAAAAGGGAATCGTGCACCAGTATGACTGCAAACGTCTCTTGACCTCAACACAGTCCAAGGAGTCTTTAAGCTACAAAAAAAAGCAATTTCAAAGAAAAAAAAAAAATCTGTTTTCTTATGGACACAAGCTACATATTTTTTTTTTCGTTGCCTCCTCTCCTTCTCTTTCCTTTGAATGTTTCCCATTTTGGTCATAAAAAGGCAGAGGAAATAATACTAAAACGAGAAGGTATTGTTTTCAAAGTCAGTTTTCTAGCAACCACTCAGATAAGTCCAGCATCTCAAGTCTCCTTCTTCTTTAAGTCACTGATATAATTTTGTCTTTACACTTATAAAATTCATTAAAAAAACCCCAACCCAAATCACAATTTCTAAAATCTTCACATCCGGGCCAATATTTTTTCAAGAGCCATAACTACTTGGCTTTCGGAAAGACTTCTGGTGAAAAGTAGATGCTAGCATGCAGAGCTAAACCACAGACCAGCAGTTTACCTGGCCAAAAAGCAGTAGGCATTTTTTTCTGAGGGAGACAGAAGATGTTTGTGGTTAGAAACAATGAGAGATGAAAAGAAAATACCAAGACACTCTGCCTCGATCAAAATCTGATCTCCCATTTTATCCTGTGGTGACTTTTCTAGACCTCAAATTGAACAAGCACAGCATCTTTGTGTACAAACATTGTTGCCATCTCTAGTCTTCTTTGCAACTTAATGCAGAAACCCAACACCAAACATCCAACCTAATTCTGTTTACTCTGGATTAGGACAACTGAAGCTTTGCTTTTAATCTAGGTCTAAAAATCAGTGTTTGCCTAATAACTGTCTGTTGCAACACCTGCTATTTGCTGAAAAACCTAGCCCAACTTTCAGAATCACTAGAAAATTCAGGTCCCTACCTCAAACACCTTGCGTCAGGTAAGGAAGAACAAGTTTTCAGTATTTCATGGAATTCCAAAAATATACTGAAAAATACACTAGGAGTCTAGATATTAAACTACATGCTTTCCCCAATTTCTTTCTTATTATTATTGTAAAAAAATCCAGCCTTCCTGTTATGACCACCGGCAGCATTGGGGGGACACACCATCATGGGAGCTTTGGTCCCACCACGGCCCACCACTACTGTCCACCATGTGAGAGCGCCGAGGCCCTCTCCTCTGCTCCAAACGGGTAACTCACAACCTACAATGTCTTTTCCCACATCTTACAGAAGTCTCCAATGGCCAAATTTTAGCTGGCGGGAACTGGCCCAACCCCCATCAGCTCCACTGGGGAATCACTAATTTAGTCCGGCTGGGGAAAAGATGCTACTGAGAAATCATCATTAATTCACATCATTCAGGACTAAACTCCAGTCATTCAGAGCCAGGCTACACAAAAACTGTCTGGCTCTTATACAAAATTTAGCAAGCTCCAGAAAATCAATTTTCTGGGTTTTGTGTAATTTTCCACCAGGCAGAAGAGAGAGTCTTTATTCCATCTGGCCTTCAGAGGAAGGTTAGGGACTCAACAAGAAAGAATTCAATTGACCCGAAAACAGAAACCAACAAGTTTCAAACAGTGAGACAGAACTTTGATTTCTTGACTGGTTTTTAGCAGAAACACTATAATATAAAAATCCCTAACCCCAAATTGAGAAGACATCCACGCTCCTCCCTCCCATGTAGTAACTTCTCACCCCAAAAATCCAAAGTTTTTTCTTTCTTTATGGAGTTAAGGAGTATATTGCTCATCAAAAGGTTATGCCTGAACATTTCTGGAGTCTCTGAACATTTCGACTTCCCACCAATTTTTGTATGCGAGCAGATGGAGCAGAAATAGGGAGGAGGAAGAAAGCCAAGGGCTCGGCGGAGACCCACTGCATGCAGCTTAGAGCATGCAGTGCATTCGGAGGGGGTGACACTGGCACAGGGTTGATTTACACCCACCCAGGAACCCGAAGCGATGCACTTAAGCATGGAGAGAAGAAAACTGCTCTCTGCCCAGCTGCTGAGTGCCAGCAAGCAGCCAGAAAAGCCAGTAAGGGCCAGCAAGCATGGTAAATCAGCCGCCTAGGGCAAGACAAAGCATGGTGTGTTTATCTGCTTTGGTCTAGCACCTGACACTTCTAAAGCCCAGAAGAAACCCAAAGCCACCATCTAACTGCCAGAAGCATAGGGCTGACCCTTCAGTTGACATAAATCAGTTTATTCTGACTTACACCAGTCAAGAATCCAGCCACTGCATTGTCTGGCTTTTTTTTTCCTCCCATCTCATTTTTTCAGCAAAGCGTGCTCACCCTTGCCAAGCTGCCTGGAATGAAAAACAAAGCCCAATGTGCCATGACGGAGGCTTCTAGGCATTACCACAATGCAAATAATAAATACTGTGAATAACCCCACCGGGGTAGGATTCCTCCCCTTGGATCCCCGTTGGAGGGCGGCAGCGCAGTCTCGTATTTTGCATGCAAGACTGGTTTGCAGGGAAAAGCCTGGGACCACCTTCCCCATAAAGCCGTACACCTAAGCCCAGCTCAGAGCCGCAGAAACACAGCAGGAACGTGCCCACGCAGCCTACAAGAGCAGCAGCATTTACACTCCCATCACGCGGGGAATAAACCCGAGTGGTTGAGCGTAAGGATGACACGGTTGTAGGGAAGTGAGCAACTCCATCCCAGACCAGAGGCTGGAAACAAATGGGCTCAGGGAGATGAGGCTAAAATCACGGTGGTTTCCAGCAAGGGAAGTAGTGGCAAGGATAGGTAATTGTATATTCCCGAGAGCAATTTGATGCATGCATGCCCATGAAAGCTTTGGAAACACATTACGCAGCACGGTTATATGAGATGAACTTAGACACAACCATCACCAAAAAAAGAAAGCCATTGCTTGTATTTTTTTCCCCCAATTTTTTTTCTGTGGAGCTGGCTGAAAACTGAAACTACATCCTCAATGCTCAGAGAGCACAAAGCAGCGAGGACAATGTGAATCTAACAGCACTTCCCCAAATGGAAGGATTTGCCCCGGAGACACTGTGAACACGGAGATGCAGCTCTGATCCTCACAGGCAGCACAGCTCTCCGATTCCTTTCCCGGCCAGGACTGAACCCGCTGAGAAAAACTGCAACTGCATTCCCGGTAACAGGGGAGTTACAAAAACATGCCTCTGCGGGCACAGGCGGCCAAGTCAGATTTAAGTGAATTTATCCTGAGAAAGAACAAAGCCAGGAAAGTCCAGCTCCTTCACGGCATGGTGGGCAACAAACACCCTCACTCAGCAGGAGAGCTCCGGCTCCTGCAGCATCTAGCCAGCGGCAGAGGGACAAGGAGAGGTTCTTCCCCTTTGGCATGGATGCACAGGGGCATCCCCCAGGCTCCAAGCCCCTAAGTCCTATTTCCAGCCTTGGCATGGCTAAATCTTCAATTCCAGAAATGCTATTTCACCAAATCAGTATTACTTTGTACTGAAACAGTGAGAAAAATAGAATAAACCATGCTGCTATGACCACAATTTTATTTTCACTCTTTGTATTAAATATACCTTAATGTTCAAACTTAGTGAAAGAGTATTTAATATTTAGCCTTCCAATTTACATTCCTTTCCTGCCAAGAGCCTTTCCTCAGCAAACGGCACGTGCCAATGTGACCCCCATTCCTTGTCAGACTCAACGTTTATTTATCTGATAATTTCTAGTTAATAAGACATAAATGTTTGTGACTTCAGGTGTTTAGGAAAAGAGAGTGTAGAAATGTGTGTATGTATATGCATACATACATAAATATATAGTTATGTGACTATTAAATTGTTTTGCCTGAAAACAGAAGAAAAAATTAGCTTTTATGCTCTTAATTTTTTAAGGGAAATCTTTGACGAGATCCAACAATTCCAGAAGAAAATCAAATAGTCTATCAGTAAGCTGTAAAAAACAGAAAGGTACTGACAGAAATAAGCCCATAACACAGACCCACCATACTTGATGAGTAAATACATTGAAGCAGTAGACCACCTCTCTACCTGAACACACAGTGTAGGATGTGCCAATATTTTACTTGAAATAAGCCAGCGGCTTTGCCCTGGGCTGGCCCAAGCAGCAGCCGGCAGGGTTTAAGGGATGCTGCACACTGTGATAGATGCCTGGCAGAGGGGAACCTCAGGAAAACCAAGTTTGGAGTTATTCCAGCCCTCTGCAGTTGGAAATGCTATGCAAAAAATAAAATATGTCAGCAGTCTCCCTTTCTGCCTAGCATCTTGAAAGGCCAGAGTAGCGTTATATGCTGTGGCCCCGCGACTTAAAAGCGTTACAGGGCCAGTGGATGTTGGGAGAGCAGCCGCTTCAAAAAGCTGCTCCGGGTAAACCTGTCAGAGCCGATGAGTAAACATAATGTGAGCGCAGCCGCTGTACCCTGGGAGGAGAGCAATTGCTTTTTCTCCAAAATAAAAGGAAGAGTTTTGCTCAGGGCAATGTGGAACATAAACATGCAACTGTTCTGCATTAGCTGCAGCATTCTTCTTTTTACCACCCAATTTTCCCTTTCATTCTATGGCAAACAGTGGAGGTTCTCTATTGCACATTGGGGGCATCCAAACTGGAAATCATTAAAATATAGATTTCAGTTATAGTGGACCGTCTGTGAGTGGAAGGAAAGATTGCCACAGCTTCCTGAGTATATGATTTAATGATGTGTTCTGCATTTTCTTAATTTTCCACATTTTAAAGGCCTCTGTTCTCTATTTGGTGGAGGAGGGATCATTCAAGAGGCACTGCAGACACCGTTGCTGGAAATGTAAAATCCGGAATGCCCACAAATGGGACTTGGATGGTTGCAGGGGGAAAGAGAAGGCACTTTGTATCTGGGTCATTTGTGTTCTCTCACAAATTCTGCAAACTAAAGCAAAGCCTTTAGTCCGGTGCTTGGTTTGAAATGACACAATCTTTAAATGAAACCCAGACCCAAAAGGTAGCCCTCAATAAAGGTGCAACACTGCACCTTGTACCACAAGCCACCCATCAAGGTCTGTGGAGGTCCATGGGCATCTTCACAGCAAGACACTAAAGAAATCCCGGTTTCAGGTAACCTTATGGCTGCGGGGCTATAACAGCGACCAACAGCCAAATGGGCTGGTCCGACACTACCCTCCTCTATCCCATATTTTGGCTCAGGGTCCTCATTACCTCCGCAACCTGGCACCTTGGTGACGTTGCTCTGCACATGAGATAACTCAAGGTTCACAAGCAGAGACACAGCTTGAACCAGTACCGTTACTCCCACGATTCACTCTCCAAAAGAAATACAAGGTGAGGCTATACATTACAGACCCATCGTTCAGATACAGGGCTAGAAATCTTGTACAGATTTTCATTTCAATGTGAGCTGAAAGCTTGGTGGTTGGCTTGGGTTTTGTTGGTTTTTTGGTTGTTTTTTTTTTAAACAAACAGTTGAAAAATATGGAGTGGAAGAAAATGCTATCATTTAAATAATATATAATCCAGGAATGAGCTGTGCAGAGTGTATGTCTGTTATGTATAACTTAAATTTATACCCATAGCAGAATGAAATCATCACTTAAAATAAAGTCAAATGTCCATTTTTCAGATTTAATTAAGACATCATTTTGATGGAGGCTAAGCTAACATAAACAAGCCAAGAAAGGCAATATGAAGAATGAACTGCATATAAAACCTGGAGCTCGTTTGTATGCCTGAGCTGCATGACTGAAGCTGAACAGTGTAAGTGTCTTACATAGAGTTACAAGTGTTTTCTGCTGTGGCTGAACGTAAGAAAGGTAAATATAAAGAGTTATTTTTAAAAATAACTGTCAGAATGAACTCTGGGAGCCTTGCTCCTTTTTTTTAAATCTCTCTTGACTGCAGAGGGCTTCACCCTGAGTGTAAAGCATCCTCAATACTCTAAAGCTTCTATATTGCCTAAGTGGGCAGGGAAGGTCCAGCAGGCACAGGCACACATCGCATCCCTTAGCAAGGGAGACACCTTAAATAAATGCATTTGAATTTATAGAAGAAGCACAAAGGAAAGCCACATAAAGCTCTTGCTCTCTCCCAGCTGAGGAACTGAAAATCCAGTGGGAGGCAGGCTCAGAAAGCCATTTACACCCGTGGCTGCTTTAGTCTGTGGAATAATTAGCAGGCATTGTGGTAGCACGAGCAATACTAAAATCACATCATTACCAGAAAAAAAGACAGAATCATCTAAAACACAAATGCAAAGATGCCCTGAGGTCTGTTGGATAAGGGGTTCACCAGTGCCCCTCTGACTACATGGCCTGTTCGGTAAAGAAATGAACTCCATGCAAATGCCAAGGTTTTGCCCTTGTGTCTTGAGTTTCTCCTGGAGCTTTTGTACCCCCCAGAATGACCTGGGAACTCCAGACACCCATGAACCAAGCAAATATTTGTGCATTTTGCACTGCCTACAGGCAAGGCAAGTGCAGAGCAAAATTGCTAAAATGTCATAAGCTGTTATCCAGGACAAACATTTTCAAACCATTTTTTTTCCCCCTCTCATATCCACTGGCAGATCAGGCACTGACCTGAGATAAACCAGGGTGGCTGGCTGAGCACTGCCTCTTACAGATCTGTGGTAAAAACTTGCCTCAACATTGTCAAAGGCTGCGAGTCATTTCTTCCTTATTTGGTTCCTTCCCAAAATCCTTAAAGGACTCATTTAAAGGACACAAACAAATCTGCACCTATTTAAAAAATGGCTTTTTGGTTCCCTCACAGGGGCTGTTGTGAAGAATAACTGGCATTTACACCAAACTCCTCCATGGAAATAGGGAACATGCCGCATTTTGCCCTGTCTCAGAGCCATCTTCTACAATTCCCACCAGCTTGAATTTTAGTGAGGGAAGAAAAAAATAGGGGGGATACTCAAAGCATGACAAATTTAGAGTTTGATCAAAACAAATCCAGTTTCACCCAAACCTTGAAGGCCCTGGGACTGCACCCAGCGCTGCTCGCCCTCAGTGCCGTCCCCGCCGGAGGCAGGACACCTTCACTGGAGGTGTCGGCGCAGGTTGCTGCTCTGAGCGGCTGGAAATGATTTGTGGCAGCTTTCATTCCACGTGGCTACCATACACTTAAACTATTTCCGAAATACTGAAATTACTGCCGGGCGTGGGACCCTTGCCTTCGTTTTCAGAGATGCCTGTCGTAAATAACCGATGCCTTGTATAACGGAATTCACAGGTTAGCTGCCAGGTGCTCCCGTGTGCCGCAGACCTGCCAGATACGCTGGCTCATGGGTGAACGAGAGACAAAGCCGAAATTCAAGCCATGCAGTTTGCTTTCCTGATGGTGCTTGTAATTATTTTCTGTATTAAGAACTACTGTTTCATCAAGAGCTTGGCTCTCCATTCCTTCCTCCCCTCACTACTGAAAGTAATCCCTTTCGCTGTATAAATTAATTGCATTGATCTTCTGCAGCAACCTCACTCCCCAGTCACCTCCCAATAGTCTCTCACTGGCACTGGGAGCGCTTCCTAGGCAGATACTCCTTCCCAGATAACCTAAACCATACAGGACTGTATTTCAACGCTTCTGTTTACTTGTGAAGCTCTATCTCACTACAAGAAAAAAAAAAAAAACAACCAAAACCAAAACCAGACAGTTGCTTTCCTCTCCTGATGGGAGGAAGAGAACAAGGTAGGAGCGTGCACATCCAGAAACCATGACTATGAAGCTGGTTTGTGATGACTTTACCAACCGAGCCATGAGCTGCGCAGGACGACTGCCAGCTGAGCCACAAGTCCCTGGAAAGAACACCCACCCACTGGGCAGAGGTACCCAGGGACTCAGCCTGTATTTCTGGAGCATATAAAGGCCCAGAAGGAAGCTGGTGGCATCTGCTCAGCATCACCTCAGCCTCATCTCTCAAGTTGCGCTGATTGGTCCAGTATCTAATTTGCAGCAAGTTTTATGGACTGGAAGACAGACATACACTTAGAGCATCTCAGCTGAGAGCTGACTGCTGCTTCCTGGGTTACCTACATCTCTTCTAGCGTGATTTTCTGCTCCCTTCCTAATAGTTTTTGTTCCATATTCCCAAATGAGGCAATTTAAACAAGACATGATTCCACAAGGAATATAATTTGTTGAAATCCACATTTTTCAGGACAAAGGGTTAGCTTCAACACTTTATCTCCCTGCTACAAACAACTTCTGAAAATAAAAGTGCTGATCTTATTTATTTCATTACTTTCCAAAAACATCATTTGGTTTTCAACTTCTGTTCCTTTTTAGATGAAAGGTAATTACATATGTTAAAATGTTAACTTGGGGTTTGCGAAGGGAGATACTTTGAACTGACCAAAACATAGCAGCTTAAGCGACTCAGAACCATGACTCTCCAAAACTTTTGGGTATGCAGGCTATTTTGAAATTAACTTTTTATCCCAGTTTGGGACAAGAATAACTTTTTAATATTCATGTATTATTTCTACAGTGAAAAATGTGTTTCCTGCCTTGCATAAATGAAATATAAATAAGCAGTCTATATCCCAAAGGTCTGATCCCCAGCATCACGGTAGGATCCGGCACATCCTCCGTGCCGTTCATAGTCTTTCCCCGCACTCCCACCTGCATCAGGGCAGCACTGCGTGATGCACCCAGCTTTTTTCCTGCTGCTTCTTAAGTCCCAGGGTCCTGCCCAGGACCCCTGTGGTGGTTTTACTGAGGTGCAAGGACAGTAGCTTGTATAACCCCTGCCTTTGCAAAAAAACAGAAATGGCAAAAGCAGTCTTCCCCCCTCCAAACATGTGTTCTTATTTAGCAGAGCCTTTCCAGCAGCTGAGCAGGCTGCAGTGCAGAGCCTGTGCATAATTTGGACAGGTAATGGAGGCTGTCATGTAATGAACTACCTTTTCCCCATTAAACAGAAAAGCCAAGGCTACAATAAAACTAACAGCAACTTATTTTATGAAGTGCAAACCAATAAACCAGTGCCTTTAGATTACACAGGTTACTTCTCCTACAGAGGCTAATGGAGGCAATTATGACAGATTTTTTTTTTCCCTCAGTCCTTAAATGGTATTTTAATGTACCTGCAATATATGCAGATGCTGGACAAGCCCTGTCCCCCATTACTGCAGGGCTATTCCAGCAAATACATTGATGGGGATGCTAGAGTCGCACAGAAGCGGCAGAGCTTGTCTAAAGCCCATTGACCTCAAAGAGAAAACCCAGTGGGGTGTTTTTAACAGATTACAGATCAGAGAGACCAGCCCAGGTACAGAGCAACAGAGCAATAAATCTCTAGCAAACAAACATCTTTCCAGAAGGCTTTTCACTTTTTTGTGATGGGGACGTCCTCGCAGCCTGCTTGAATACTGACTCCTCAATAAAACCTCACTTGGCTCTCGAGCACCTTGCAGCAGGTGGTTCCACCAGTTAAATAATCTCTTAAGGCAAATATACAAGTGTACATGCACGCACACGGAGTCTCCCACAGGGCATCCCACGTCCGCACAGCATGCCATAATTTGTTCCTGCCGTGGTATCACATCACCTTATCATCCAGAAGCATCACTGCCCATCCAAGGGGAATAGGGGAGGGCGGGGAGCTTCAACATGCCAAGAACATCCCTGAGCAGTTGCAAAGGAGCCCTGACACCAGGGTGGGTGCCAAAATCCCTGGTGGGGTGGGAGTACGCATACCTTTCGTCACATACCCTCACTTATTCATGTTTGTTTTTCAGCACATCTCTAACAGCAAACAGTATTTTTGGTAGGAAAGGGGATGGCCAGTGCATGTTTTGGATTAATAGTCTTGTTCATACAAAAGAAAGGATTGATCTAAAAGAGTCTGTCCAAATATCGAATATTAACCAGCAGTATAAATCTCTAAGTGGAACAATGGCACCTTATCACCTTCTCCTCCTCCCAGCTCTGGTTTTGTTGTCATCCACTTCTAACATTTTATGTTTTTCCCTCATGTTTTTTTCCAGCATTAAAAAAATCTGCCTTTAAGTCCTACCTAGAAAATTTTCGGTTACATCATTTGCACAAATATGTTGTTGTTAACGTTGAAAAAACTCTTTGCTTGCAGTTGTATATTTTATTTGGCTAAAAATGTGCTCATGTCTAATACATCACATGTCCTCTGGTGATACTATTTAAGCTAGAAATTCCAAAACTCACAAATACCGAATAGCCAAATGTTCCAGAGCTGTACTCGTCTACTAAACATGTAATATATCTCCTCCTTCTCCAAACAGAAATAGATTTCTCTCTGATTTGTTTGATAAATTTGACCCAAGATTTCCATTTGGAGTTATTGGAGTTCCTACTGTTTTTCTGCGTGTTGGTGGGCCAAGCCCTAATCACCCAAATCTCCCCGGGAGGCCATAAATTACGGCAATGAGATGGGGCTTTGTATTCCTCCGGCCGCAGGAGAAGGCGAGCTCCCAGCAGTGTATTTTGACAGGCATGAATTTAATTCATTGTTTTATGACGAATGGGAAAAGCGGCCATGCTCGTCGCGGAGATTTACGATCCTTTGGGTCTGGAGGGTTCCATCATTCGCCAGTCATGTGAAAACAGATGGACAGACAGACACCCCAGAATATACAGGCTGACCTGGATATTCTCACCGCTGCTTACAAATGGGATCCATATGCCCAGGGAGATCTTCATTAGCACAGCCTTCCAGATTGCATAAAGCACAGCTCCCTCCTTGCTTGCGAGAGTGGGGAGCTGAGGAGGCACACTGCTGAAGCCTCAGCTCATGGTGGTGTTCCAGGCGTGAAGATGAAGCCCTGGGTGTGGACCATGGAGCCGACAGCGGCTGAGAAACCTCCACCCTCGTTTTGCATTTGTCCAAAGGAGTTGAGATTTAGCCATTTGGTGCTTATCTCCACGGACATATGAAACATCCAAATTTATGCAGATAAATGTGTCATCTCCTCTGCTTTACATGTGTTAATGGATGTTGGGCAGCGTCTTTTTCCAGGAGCAGCTCAACTGTAAAACACTCCTCATGCCTTTGCCTGACAAAAGAAATAAGGGTGACTGAAACATATGCACGCTTGAAACCTTCCAGATTGAATGCTTGCTGGTAGGAGGGGGGGATACTTTTTGTTATTACTACCAATAACGTAACATTTAATTTTTTTTAATCTGTTAAAGACTTCAAGTGCACAAAATGCATTTTGAAGCTCACCTAGTGAATCCCTTTGAACACAGCAGATGAGAAACTCTCTAAGGCTAAACATATGACTCTGCTTTTCCATATTACAAATCAGTTTATGTAGGAAGACATGCGTAGCAATGTCAGTAAATAACAGACTGTAAGCAATCACCCACATGTCAAAGGGCCGGGGGTGCATTCGATACTGGATCTTCTGGCACACTGCTTTGACTTAAGCCTGCTCCTACAGAATCCAGCTTCTTTTGAAAACATCTGTTTAGATCTCATCGATATCCAGCAAATAATTGAATTTAAAAAAAGATCAGAGCCCTGCACCTGTGCCACAATGGAAAACTCAGGGCTGGAGCAGCCACATCCCAGAAGCAACAGGATTCAGGACTAAGGAACCGAGGTGGCTAAAGGCTCGTCAGCCCCTCTCGCTCCCCTGCAGTTTCCTCGCCTGCGAGGAGGATTTGGCAGCAAGGGCATCTTTTGGCAGCCGAGAGCTCAGTAGGACACTGAGGGGTGGCGGAGCCAGGGCACCACTGCAACTGAGGGCAGAGGGAATGTCCTGGAAGCATGCAGCTCGTACCTCGGCTGCCCCTGCCTTCCAGGGTGTTGATTCACATCTGTCAGTAGATTAAACTAACTGCTTCGGTTTACAGCCTGGAGTTTAAAAATAAACTGAAATCAGAGTCAGTTTACTTTAATGCACGAGCTACAAGTTATGACAGCTCAGAAATGGCTTCACATTGTGTCCAGCGGCTGTGGCAGCCCGAGAAGACATGCAGGACAGGCTCCTGAAAGACTCCCAGAGGCTTTAAGGGAAGCTTTGCCCCGAGGACCAGACTATTTATCAATAGAGAAGTCGCAGGCTAGCAGTACAGACCAAGCCATCAGGCAGCTGACCTGCGCACGGAGGACCTGTGCAAAAGCTAATGTTCCACTGAGGAAACCACACAACCGAGGGCCCAGGGAACAGACCATGCTCCCTGCAATTTAGGGCGAAAGCTGCTTTTCAGTTACTTCATTTTCTTTTCATTCTTTCCCCTTGCTATTCCTGAAGATCTTAAGCTGTGCAAAGCCAGATGCAAGATTACCATAGGAAAAATATTAACAACAGTCCCTACTAAAGTGAGTTAGCAGTCCCTCTTCTTCCTCAGCATATAACAACATATCTTAGAGTGGAAAAAAAAAAGTCTCTTCTACCTTAATCACTCTTAGAAACAAATGTACACAGAGTTACAGCTGGGAATAAACTGGCAGCACTGATTACAGTTTAATGTGACATTGGTCTTCTGGGTTGTATTCTGTGGGAAAACACAGAGTGTAAGGGGTCCCCAGGGTGATGGGTGGGCTGGTATTTGGGAAGTTATATTCACTGTGAAACTATGGATTTATTTTGTCAGCTTCATCTGGAAGCCCATTGCAAAATTTCAGAGCCCATCTCCATTTCTGAGGGGAGAGAGGCCCCCAGGCTCCTCACACCAGCACTTAATAAATGCCTGATATTGGACAGCCTGAACTCACTCTCTTACTGGACATGTGCCAGTCCCAATACAAAGTAATTAAAAATCACACCAGTCTTCAAGGCTACATGGGGCAAGCCATCCTCCAGGAGAAATCCACTTTCCTGTCCCAGCGCAATTTCTCCATGCGTTCACATCGCCTGCGACACTGGTTCAAACAAGCAGGTAGAGCAGCACAGTTGCCTTACTCTTACTTACCCAACCACAGCAGCACATCCATCAATCCCAAAAGGTTTCAGCTCAGCTTCAAACAGAAGTGGTTCATCTTGCCTGAGCTTCCCATTTCTCACATTTCTATTAACTGAAACTGCTAGAAAATTACTTTGAAGTGAAAGGAGAGAATTTCAAATAACATGACTCCGAGACCTGGAGCTTCAGAATAGTATTACGATTCTCATGAAAAATATTACATCAGCAAGCAGCCACACTGACCTATGGTAAGTGCTTTGGAAAATATTGCCCTGAGCAATCCTGAATTCAACTGGATGTGAAAGGTCTTTAAAAAACCTGAAATCGGTTGCCATTGAAAGCCTGCAGTTGGCAGAACAAAGGTGCACTGGCAGCAATTAGCATCACTTAATACAATTGTGTATTAGAGGAGCAAACAGCTGTGCTGCAAGTCCTAAAACTCTGATACACCAGTCTGGCTTTGGATTGCTTGAGGCAAACCCCGTTCAGACAAATGCAGCCTCCCATACACTTCCAGAGGCTTTTGGCAATCAGATACAGTTTTCATTTATCTGTGAGACTGAAAAATCCATGCTCTACTATGTAAATCCATGATATTTATACACCAAATAAAACAGCTTAAATCAGCCACCGCCAGGAAATTCCCAGTTCTTGAAGAAACCCCTGCCTCCGTGAAACTTGCTTGTGCCTTGCTGAGGCAGAGAACTTGTGCTCCAGAAAAAGGGTGACTGCCTAATGTAGTAAAGGGTGCCATTTCCAGATGTTCTAAACATAAAAAGTGTTATTTAAAAAATTATTTAAAAACCCACATTTATTAAGGATGTGGAGCTCTTAAGATCCCATTAGAGTGGCTTATCCGAATAGCCCAGCAAAGACATATCTGGTCATACATGAAGACAAATGTCAACAGCATGTGGTATTTATTTCATGCTGCTGAGCTCCTTATGGGTTGTCAATTAGGTATGTAACACTGTGCAAACAGAAACCCAGTATGTGTGTGAGGAAAAAAAGAAATAAACTATAAAACTGTTTGTCCAAATTAAATTGTATTCTACTCACTGTGCTGCTTTTCTCAGTAATTAAATAACTGCAGTTTTGCTGAAAAAGGCCCTTGTAAAAGAGCCTTTTGTTCACCTGGAAATGAGTACTCAACTCACCGAAACAAAACTTTCTTCTGCCTTTTAAAAGCCCTGATTACCTCCACTGTAAAATGAAAAATATCACATGCCACTGTATTTCTATTATTGTAATACTTTGGATAAAATATACCCAGCTATCACTTAAAACAAGAGCTACTCTCAGCTGAATCCTGGCAGGCAGACCATGCCATAAATCCTCCCACGGCACATTCTCAACTGCCCCACAGACCCACCAGCCCTACCGGGAGAAAAAACAGGTAATTTGGTACGATGGTATTCCAGCATAAGGTACTAATATCAGATCTTGAGGAAGCTATCCTACACAAATGCATTTCAATCTTTTAAACTGTGGCTGACCAGGAAGCACCACCAAAAAGAAAAAGGGGAACATTTTACTGACACTTGCAAAATTTGCTCCGTCTGAAAGACAGGAAAAATCTGCAGCTTTTCTCCTCACTTGCAGTTTTCTAGATTTCTTTTTAGTTAATTCTATTTCTATTTCCCCCAAATGTTGACAGTTCTTCAAAAATAGAAAGTATGTTTAATATTTCATGAGATACATTTTCCAAACAGCCATGCTGCGAAAGTAAATAAATGCAAGGTTTCTAAAAAGGAGCCTATAGGAAACCACGCTTTATTTTTCTATGATAAATCATTTACTTTGCAAACGATCTATATTTTATGAATTATGAACATCAGATGAATAGCTGTCTAGCCTGTCTAGCATTTGCCTGCACGGTTTTTTTTTCTCATAGGAGAGCTCTTTCTTGCATTCATTTTGTTATTATTAGCTACGAGCTGTCACTGGAAAAACAACGATCTGGCCATCCAGCAGTGGAGATGCAGCACGTTCAGTAGAGTGTCTGCAAGGACAGCCTATCTCCCGAAAGCAAACGGACCATATTTTTAAACAGAAAAAAAAAAAATTCAAACAATCAGACCTACAACAGTTTTATACCACAAAAGGGTCTGGGTCCAGACAGGCTGCTACGAAACCTCCTGGCTGGGAGACTCATGCAGGGTGAAGAGCGACATATTTGTCCTCATCCAAGTGCTCAGCTCTGCTTCTCCTCTGCCTGGGAAGGAAGGCAGGTGCTGCCGCATGACTGCGCCTGCCTGCCTGCCAGCCCTGATGCAGCTGCAATGCAACACACACTCAGGTTCACCCAACCCAGAAGAAAGACGTCCGAGAGCCTTAAAAAAAATATTATCACTATTTCCTTATTTTAACCTTTTTTTTATTTTTCAAGTGCTTAGACATCCCTGAGCTTTTGTTGGTGCCTCTCCCCCCAGTCTATAAGCAAAGCATTTAAAGACTCAAGAAGCTGTTCTTGCAGTGGTGAAGCTGGGACAAGGGCTTGCGGCAGCAACCTGTTGCTGGATGCAGGAAAACCCAGACTGGGGAATGACAGGGCTCTGGGGCTGTCAAACTTGTTCTTCACGAAGCTTCTAAGATTTTGGCTTTCAGGCTAGAAGTATTTGAGGTGTTTCATCACATAACCAGAATTAAACAAGTTTACGTTTTGAAATCTTACAGACTGTTGTTTCTTCAGGCTGTTTGTCAATGCTTCTGGCTTGCTAGATTGCCGAGGTAATTCCCCTTCACTTTCTGAAATATAACATTCCCACTAAAAAAGTATACCATCTCAAAAACACTATCAAAAGCTTAAAAATAGTATCAAACCCTTAAAGTCATGAAGACACTTTTCTGTATGCTGGTTACTTTTTTTTTTTTACCCTTGCTGCTTTTTGCAGGTATTTATAACTCAGCCACATCTGGTTATAAAGACTTATTATGAGTCTGTGGAATAAGTCCTGTTAACGTGTACAGTAGATGTCCCAGCTTTTGACTTTGTAAGCATGGTAATAATGGGCAACTATCATCTGACTAGAGAGCGAGCCACAATAAATGCTCTGTGTTTATTTGTCCAAGGCATTGGAATTACACTCAATACCCCCAGTAAGTACATTACATATTGTATCTGGGGTGGACTGGAAAGTGTGGGTCAGAGCCTATTTTCAGGAAACAAGACAGTTTTCATGGAATTAAAGTGTCTCACAAAAGGGAGAAGATGCTCTACTGGAAGCGATATCCTGATACATAATGGTTTGAAGAAAGCAAAAAAAATCCAAGACGATGTGGGATACAATACACCAGAATGAAAATGTAGCTGAGATTGATTTATTTTCAATGTCTTCCTTGGAAGTTTCCAAAGCATTTTTTTCACACTATTTCAGAATGCAAACAATGCCCGAGACAGTGACACATCCAACAAAGTGCCAAGTCCAACCCAGAGATGGCAGGGCAGCCCTGGGATGGAGCGAGCAGGCAGGACAGCAGCACCTTGCCCAGCCCCACCAGTAGACCCGGCCTCCCCCTCCTCAGTCCCCCAGCCCAACACAGTAGCAAGCCCTGTCCTGCAAGGAAAGCCCCGTATCGGCAGAGACGCTTTTTTCATATGCTGGAGGTCCAGGGGAAAGTGAGGCTGATGGGTTATGTAGCTCTAAAAACATAAGAGACCTTCACAGGAAGTCGTTTCCCAACAAAAATCGGGGGAGGCTCTGTGTGCTTTGAAATCCACATCATTATATTGCCCAATGGCTAATTGCATACGGTTCCATTTAACCTCTCAACGTTAAATCACAGCCGGAACTATATGGTCTAAGAGAACTACCTGGAAAGAAAATAAATGACATCTGCAATCCCCTGAACTTGGAACCCATCTCATTTTACAATATTAGGTTTTTTAAAAGGATATTTAAAACAACATGCAGCAGTTAAAACCCATTTAGTTAGCTATTTACCTTCCAGTCTTCCTCTTTGCCTTTCTCCTAAGCCATAGGTCTCATAAATGCAAAAAACCCAACTGACATATGGTGGGGTTTTAATGCTATGGAAGGTGTGTGACTTAAAATCTCAAAAATTCCGAAAGTGGATGCCGTTCTGCTAAGCACAGCTAGATCTTGCAGCTCAGGCCAAGACATGAAATAGAGTTTATAGTGCTGCAGAGAGAATACCAAAGAATTAAAAGAAAAACATTTCGTCTTGAGTAGGAAAATTTTCTGTATTCTTTTTTACAGCCAACCATAACTTTCATGAGATGAGTTATGCTTTCTGTTATTGGCATGTTTTTCAAGTTAAATAAAAACCCTTTTCCAGGAGAGGTACCGGTGAATCTTGCTTCCCAAATCACTCTTCATTCTCTCAGCTGCACTTTCTGCCCAGGTCACAGTTTTCATTCGGTTCTAAATAAAAAAAAAAAAAATCTCATCCCACTCCTCCCAGAGGTTTAAGCATCTGCACTGGGACACTAATGTGGGGAGGGCCAGTTTTATTTTTTTTTTTTTTACATGTGTCTTTTTGAGGTCTTTCAGCCTATCAGCATTAAGATTTGTCTTTGTTTTGAGAAGGGAACGACAGGTAGAGCAATGCAATCCTCTATTTGCTGTCAGCTTCGAGCTTGTTCACTCAGGGTCACTGGGCAGGGCTGGGAAGTGATAAAAAGGCTGCAAGAATCACAACAACATACTGGTCCCTGACCACTAAATGAGGACAGGAGGATACCATCACTTTACCCCACTGGTAAATCTGCTCCTTCTGGCATGCAGATAGTTGAGTCGCACACAACTCAATGCTGCAATATCTACTGCCCAAAAAAACCCCACCTGACAGTGCTGAAACCCTGACACAGCCTCATCTCACCAATGCTCTGCTACTTCCTGGCAGAACCTAGCTGGGAGGAAGCACCAGGCAGAAGACATCAAGAAAGCGGGCTTGGAGAGTTCCAGACAGGATGCAGTCAAGCCTCAGCTTTAATAAGGGTGAGGGTAAAGTAGCAATGGAATTCCCATCTCAAAAGCTATGCCCAGGAAGACCTGCTCGTGTGGCCTCATGCCAGACTGTGAAATCCTGTCCCCATAAAAGTCCATGGAAAACCCAAGGCAGAGTTTAGCAGAGCTGTTTTCCCACCTTCTTACTTTGAAGCCCATGAATAGAGACACCCAAATCCAAAACCCTGACTGAAGATGGGATGACACCTACTTCAAAGCATGGTATATAAAAAACCTCTGGCAAAATTTTAATTTTATTTGATCCCTTTCACCCTTGTGCATCCTCACAACAATATTCACTACAACATGGAAGCACATTTGTATAACAAACACCAGCCACAGTTCAAGCCCTGATATATCTTGTTAAACTACAATTCCATGCAATGCTCCCTTCCAGCTCATTACAACTCAATGCATACGCAGTGTTGCCTGTGTAAGAAGATGTTTGAATACAGTGCAATTTAAAGCTGAAACTGTGTGTGTCCACAGAAGTGCAGAGTGGTATTTCCTAACAGTCCTGTTGGTGAAACACTTTCTGCTGAAAAGCTTTTTCATCAGAACAGGCAGTTCCATCAAAATCAACATCTCTGCAGGAAACACCTTACTTCTACAATGTTTTTTTTTTATTTTAGGAGAAGATATTTTAAAATGAAATATTTCACTTAAACACCACTTGAATCCATATATTTCAGGCTTGAATACTCTAAAATATTTTGTTTAGAAAACAGGGCGATTTTCCTATAGCATACATAATTCTGAACCTGTTGTGCCATCAAACAAGCATATCTTGACTTTCCACTCTGATCTAGGGTGAAAAACATCAAAATGCAAAAATTTCCACCAGACAGAAATGACACTGCTGGCTGTATGGTAAAAATCCCAGCTTTTGCGTTATTCCTGTGTGCTCCTTTGCATGTCAGTCTCTGTGCAGGGTTGGAGCACTCAATGCTGGTGGCACCTGACTCGTGTTGTGCTGCTTTCCCAAACCCAGGCAGACTCAGCTCAGACACCAACGCCTCTCTTTGCTGTTCTGCTGCACCGTGCAGCACATCTGCAAGTGACACCTGCCTACAAACTCCCACGGACCTCAGCCTTTGCAGCAGAAGCAACGTGGAGCATGCACGCTTGGAGGCTGGAGGTGCCAGGTCAGACATACACCCCCCATAATGCACACCACTCCTGGACCATGGCAGACTGGTATGGTCAGCCCGAGGTACAGGAGGGCAGCAGTTCCTGCTCGTACTCCATAGTGCAGAGCTGGAGATCAAGAGACCCTGGACCTGATGTCTCTTATGCATAGTCTCTAATTTTTTTTATTGCTGACCAAGAACAGCCACAGCATGCTGGGCTGAACCAACTGCTGCTCTGAGCCAGAGCAATTTTTTTTAATGCAGTACAAGGACAACAGCAGCAAAGACAGAGAAAGAAAACCTTACCTGATCTCCATAATGACTACAACCCCAGCAGTGATCCTCTCTCCTACCCCTTGTCCAGCACAAAGCCCCAGTCACTCAAAAACGTTGCTTGGCTGGTCCTGGAAGGGGACAGGGTGAGAAACAGAGAAGAAACTGGAACAAAATGGTCAGAGGGATAAACTCATCTGTTTGGGATATGACTATTCCAGTGGTTTTGACTCTTTTTCCAAAACCTAGTGCTGGGATGAGCAGTTAATACCAGATGTTCAGCTGCTCCAGACACTTGAATGGGTTTTGGACACAAGGAAAAAAAATAGTCTATTGGAGAGCACGGGTTTGTGGTTAAAGCACTAGGCTAGGATGCAGCTCTGGTTTCATAGCCCAGCTCTGACAGATTTCCTGCAGGCACACTCACACCGCATGCCTCAAGTCCCAGTCTGCTTCTCTGAGCGTTCAAATTGAAATAAAAAACAAAGGGCACATCTGAGGCAGGGACAAGCTTTGAAAACTGTACCCCTTGTCTGCTCCATCCTGGACAACAGAGAAATGTGTACTTTTTTTCTACTTGGATATATGATGTTCTCAATGTCAATATGATTACTATCTCTTGGGTTGCAAAGAAATCTAGCTGGATGATGGAGGAGAAACCAGCTCAGATGATCTTTTTTCCCCCCAGTGGAAGTCACCACACAACTCAGAACATCTAGACACACTCCAATCCTCAGACTGTGTAACCACACCCTGTTTATTGTGCTCCAGCAGCAGCTGAGCTACTGTCACTGTGGCACCCATCAGGGGTCAGTGATGGAGAGCTTACTCGCAGCACACGAGCCTAACCAGCAGAGGAGGCTGGGAGCAACTGCACACATGCAATTCTGTACCTCATCTGTGTCCTGAAAGCCCTCAAAAATAAACATTAAGCTTCAATACACCAATGCCAGCTAGTAAGCTTTATATATATACACATACATACATATATATAAGTTCCTGCTTGCAAAATCCAGAGAATATAGAACGCTGTTTTGGGTGAAATTCCAGCTTTGAGATCAATGGCAAATTAGCTGCTGATGTCAACGGGCCACTGTCTCACCCTTAACACAAAGGGAGCTCCACATTGGGAAAATTCAGGTTTTAGTGCTGCAATGGGGGTATCTCAAAAAAAGCCTACAAATACGCCAAACCGGGGAGGAAAAAAGAAAAGAAAAAGACTGAGACACTTTTGTCCATTAGCCCTAATGAAGGGCTAAAGTTGGTAAATTGAAATTTTAATAGACAGCTTTACCAAGAGTAGCACTTATTTTTATTTGCCTTGTTTTCAAATCTCTTGCCAGACTTGCATTTTCTTAGACACACCTTCCCCCCCC
>Ga0065711_1027151_pt1 | contig 53399 bp, 24 predicted proteins | sample Hoacrofraction12_FD_59098 | JGI IMG/M metagenome (GOLD analysis project Ga0065711, IMG submission 59098) | Hoatzin crop microbial communities from Cojedes, Venezuela - Epithelial fraction 12 v2 (version 2) | ecosystem: Host-associated > Birds > Digestive system > Esophagus > Crop | place...
AAGGAGACTCCACACCCTCCCTGGGCAGCCTGTTCCAGTGCTCCGTCACCCTCAGAGGGAAGAAGTTCTTCCTCATGTTCAGACGGAACTTCCTGTGCCTCAGTTTGTGCCCATTGCCCCTTGTCCCTACCCTGCTTTTAATCCTGACCCACTGTAAGCTCTCGGTTGGCTCTTCATCCATTCCCAGGCAGAGCTCCATGCACTCCCAACTGGTCGTTGACATAGAAGGCGACACCCCCTCCTCATCTCCCGTGCCTGCCCTTCCTAAAGAGCCTGTATCCTTCCATTCCAACACTCCAGTCATAGGAGCCATCCCACCACATCTCTGTGATGCCAGTAAGATCATAACCCTGCAGGTGTGCGCACATCTCCAGCTCCTCTTGTTTATTTCCCATGCTGCGTGCGTTCACACAGAGGCATTTAGGTTGGACACCCAATGAAGCTGACTTACTGGCTGGAGTTCCTGTGTGCTGCCCTTCAGGTGCTCTCCTACTGACCTGTGATCCTTCTCCGGGCTCTGGGCATAGAGTTAAGTCTTTATCCTGTCTATTACTTCTTTCTTCTGGAGAGAGAAGCTTGTACCTAGCTTTCCATTTCTACAGCTCTAGGTACCTGTGAAAGTGACAGGGAAAGAAGCCAGCTGCAAAATTTCAACAGGTAAATCTGCGCTTGGGAGGGGACACAGGTAACTAAGACGAACCTTACCTTCAAAATCAATCGGTGTTTTGCTTAGTCTCCGAAGGACCTTGCGTTAGCATCTTTCATGCTGTAATTGGCATCAATAATGTGTTGTGATAGAATTGAAATGCCTCATTGAGCTGCATGCTCTCTAAATTTTTAGTGGGTGTCCCATACCATTTACTGCTGGAGACTCGTAATGGCTCTGTACTGGTTCTGGGTTAGTTTAACGAAGTTGCAGCCCCCGTACAAGGTCACTGCAAGAGTCTTGTACATATTTCTCTTCCATTAGTATTTCACAAGCAGGAAAGGACAAGAAATGTGTTTCCTAGCTTATCAGAGCTATGAGGGGAGTTGCTATTAATTACTGGAACAGACTGATAATATTAATATCCTTGCCTGGCTGCTCCTGTATGCACAGTGTCATATTAAATGGAGTTAAGAAAGTATTCCCTGTCTTTAAGGAACACAGGCACAAGTTAGTTCCACTTTCTCTGGGCTTTGTCTGTTTGTTGTATAGTTGGAATATAATATGAAAAAGTAAAGGACTTACAAGTGAAGTGAAAACATACCTGCAGAGGGAATAAAAAAGCCAAAATTAGGTGCTCAGGTTCCCTTCATATTACACAGAGAAAGGTGCTTCTGAAGGGTGATTTGTAAAGCCTTCATGCCGAGTGAGAAACCAGCTAGAGCTGAGGGAAAGACTGTATCCCTGCATAGAGCTCATGCACGTGAACCAGTGCTACAGGCAAACTGCTCAGAATTTGTCTTTAAACTGATTGGAAGAAGAAATGATGGTGAAGGGGGTCCTTGCTTCTGACCGCTTAATGAAGGCAGCAGTTGTCCCAAGCTGGAAGACGTAGGAAGTATCGACGCGCTGCTTAGACTGAGGGACTCTAGCTGCTTTATCCTCTCTTTCAGGAGAGTGTCTCCTAACTGGCACATGGATAACCTCCTCATGGAAATATTCTCCCCTTTTACCTAAAGCTGGGCTTCTTTTGGCATTAGTTCATTTTACATGGATCCATAGAACTGTGCAGTCACTTGATAAAAATTGCCCGCATCTCCTAGGTGAGCATCCCAACCGTTAATATAGAGACCCTTCATGCCATTCTTCACACTGATGGTGGCCTGTTGTGAATGTGTGTTCTAACTCCAGAGCTGTGACATAAAAGGTCGGCATCACCTTTCTCTCCCCACAAAATACAGTTATTGTGACTCTGTTTTGAGAGAGTTTCAGTCCTTGGCAAGCGTGCAAGCTGTGCTCCAAGTGCACACACCACATCTAGTGTTGCTCTTCTCCATTCTGATTCCTCAAGACTCAACTGTCTCAGATGCACACGCTCACGTATGGATCCAACTCACAGTGATCTTAGTGATGAAGTCCCATACTGTCCTTGGCATGGCTGGTCTTTCTCCTTTATGAGTTGAATTTGTCCAAAAGAATCAAAATTTGCCGCAGTGCTTAATGTTTCAACCATCTTTGTATTGTGCACAAACTTCATTGTGTCTTGAGTGCTGATAGCAAGGAATAGAATTTGTTGAGTATATGTCACTGAGTTGGTTTATGCATTCACTTGTAGCCAGGTCCTAAGGCAACTAGTCTCATAATACATTTAAACTACAAAAGCAAATAATGTTAAATAATTAGGAGGTGAGAGAGCTGTAAAAGTGTACTAAGCATTGCCAAAATTAGGGATTTTAGAAAGTTAAACCAGGGTATAAGCGAAAGAACCTGAAACTTTGTTTTGAATCCTACCCTTTAGACAGCTTAGACAATGCAAAATTATCATCCAGCCGGGGAGAGGTTATATAGTAAAGAAACCTGAGAGAAGATTTACCAGGCAAATGATGGGCATGGCCTGATGCCACATGGTCCTGACAGAGTGCACAATTAACCTTTTTGTTTTATTATGCCTGTTTCAAGTACCTGCAAGGTTATAATATTACCCTGGGAAAATGAATTTGAGTGACCTACAGCTAAGTAATGACATGAAAAGTAACAAGAGATGATAGGTGCAGTGAAGAGATAAATATTCTTACTTAACCACTGAACCTTATTAACTATATGTGTTAGTATATCTAGTTCAAGTACTCAGTTAACATCTATTTGTTTTCTGACAGTTCGTTACTGTGGGGTAATGTTAGTGCTTCACAAAAACGTTACCTAGGCACACTTAGTCATGGAGCAAAATTAAAGCTATTGTGTTCCTACTTTACAGTACGCTGCTTTCTAAAAGTATTACGTAATATTTTTCATGTGTAGGAGCAATGCAGATGTGTGAATGTTTATTGAGCTTATGGTCTGTGATTGTCATAACTCTCCATGTCATTGGGGAAGATGCAGTGTTTGATTTCATATGTATAAGCAGAAGAAAAATTGCTGTAACTGTTTTGCATTTCTGAAATACTTTTTTTGATTCTTGTAAGTTGAAAGACATAAACTTGTATTCTTTATCTCTTCTTTTAAATGAAAGTTACTGCTATTGCAAGGTACTTGCCTTGGTAGTAAAGTTACATCACCCCAAACATCAGCCTGAGTCTGGTTTCGTTCCACTGAACTCAGTCAGACCCTCTAGAGCTGCTTCACCTGTTATCAGCATCAGTTCCGTTCAGGGCAGCTGCTCTTGCAGAAACTACATGACCTCCCTGACACTGCGCAGGGAATGGCAAAAAAAAAACTTTTGTAATGGTTCCCAGCCAATGACTCTAGTAATAAAAAGGGAAAACTGAGGAGAGAAAAACTAGCTGAGAGCTTCCAGACAAGAACTGGCCAAAATGAGATCTAGGAAGAGGGTTATACAGCATTTGGACATTGATGATTGGGAGAAGCTAATGACCAACTAATAAGAGTGAAGTGTTTGGTTATTGTTTCATCTTAATGCTATGTGAATTTTAGTCTGAGAATAAAATAACTACTTTTTTTTAGAATGAAATTTCATTATAATTGGGGAAGTGAATTTATGAATAATTTTTTGGAAGTGTCTGTTACAACTAATACAGAAAAGCATAATACATGGACATATGATTGGTGATACTTCTGAGAGGGGGACTCCATGAAAAAAACGGTTGGGTTTACTAACAGTGTGTTTTAAATAAAAGGATTTCAAGCAAGGTTTTCAGATATTTCTGATTTCTTTTTCAATTGTTTACTTGGACTGGAAAGAGCTGTGCACTGACCTACCGCTGAACCCCAGGATTTAGCTGTGGCTGACTTCACAGAAGTGCTTTTGTACAATGGGCTCCTCTTCATGCCTGAGGTCTTGTTACATTTGTTGTCATCTAACCAGAAGATTTAATATGCTAATGATTTTGATGTTGCAAAAATATCCCAGGTAGTGGGAAAAGAAGCACATTTTGCCTCTTCAGATGCCAAGACTAAAAGAAAGATCCATTTCATTGCTCAAAAATTTTCCTTAATCACAGTAATGTGTCACAAACACTTGCTGTTTATTCCACAGGAGTTTAGTCTTGTGTTCCAAGAATTACTCAGAAAGAGAGAAAAAAAGTGTTTAAGATGGGGAGAGGAAGACGTGGAGAGGGAGAAAAGGAAAAACTAACAGCCATGCATGAAGGATTTTTTTTTTCTGAACAACATTTGATGGTACTCTTGCTTAGGGCAAAATAGAAAAACATTGCTGTTTAATGTGTTGCGGATAGGCAGTATACTAACATCAACCTAGTGCCATTGAAGCTGAGGTCAAAATGTCTTTTTCTGCTTTATTGCAATACTCTGCTTCTAGTAGGAATCCAAAGAACTTTAAAAGTCCATTTTGTTTGAGGAAAACAATGAGGGTAGCATCCCCACAACGTAATGTGAAATAAGAACTAGGAGGCAGCAAGGAAAACAAAAATTTCCAGCAGTGTCTTTCTCTTGTTTGGAAGATAAGATCTTCCTTACACAACTGGAGAACAATTTTATTCACTATTACTTACTGATTTGAATTGACTGCAATAACTGATTGATCTGAACCATTAGGGTGAAAGGATGGCTGTTGTGATGGATAATCGTGAATGTTGACTTACCAGTCCCATTTGAAAACAAACTGTCTGAGCCAACTTAATGAGGTTTTCCTGGAGTGTGTACACATTTCAAATAATTAAAATTAAATTGAATCTGAGTCCCATGTAATTACAACTGAATTTATTTGGTTATATTCCCCACAAGGAGGGTGGATACAAAAGGTTTCAGTAATTTTAAATCTTCTTGCAATTCGTAGATGTTACATTTCTGTTAATTGCCAGTTGTGAAGAGTTAATGGTATTGGAAGTGTTTCTGGAGTGCTTATATCATCTTTTATCATACTTCTCAGCGACATCCGCTAGATTCCAGCTGCCATTTACCCTTTTCTAAGGCCGGTTGTGTGCAGTGGGCTTGGGGGAGGTTGGATAACAGCCTGTGACCGCAGACTGGGGCTGGACAAAAAGTGGGGCAGTTTTTTCCTGTAACATTCAAGCTCTTAAAACACTTTTAGTAAATTTTTTTCTTAACATTCAGTAAATCAATATTTGCTTATAGAAGTGAAAGCTGAACGTAGAAGAAAAGGTAGCAGCCTCCTGGAGTGTTTATGTGTTGGTGATCACTTCTGCTGTGCTCCGTATGGGTAATATCTGAGTGATTCTGTTCATAATGGAATGCATAGAACAAAACAAGTCGGCAATAAAAGAAGGTTCTGTGTATAAAAAGAAAATGTTGTAAATTGCAGTTGAACTGGTGTGAATTGTTGGTTAAATTGGTGTGAATGTGTAAACTTTGAAAATTTGTACTCCACTTTTCGTCGGACTGGACCCATAATAATACATTCTTCACCAAAGTGATAATCAAAGTCATTCTTTAGGATAATGCAGAGTAGGCTGTCAGAGCATCTCCTGGAGAATGTGTTATTGGAGTTTATGAATAGATTTTTATTAAGTGTTCTTAAGTAAGGTGTGCATGTATTATCTAGTTCAGAAGTTAGAAAAATCTTGCATTAAGATCTCCAAGTTTGCTTTTTGTACTGGCGGATATACTCAGTCAGTAACTCTTAGACAAAAAGAAAGTACAAGAAGAAAGTTCTTGTAAAACCACTGAGATACCATTTTCTTAACTGTAGAAATACAAGCAGTCAAAATATTTGAGAAAAACTGTCCAGCAGAATTTTTAAAATTATATTCACAGGAATTCTTTCGTGTTTGCTATTTTTTCCTTTAATTAAACATTAAGTTCATCTGAAAATTTAGAGTAGCTCAGGATCTGAGTAAATTAAATCTGCCTGTCCTGTCTGTAGCAGTATCAGCACTAGATACAGTAATCTAGCACAGGGACTGCGCTTCTATAGAGATTTAGAAACTGGGCACCAAGAAGGAAGCCCTGGAGCCAGATTGGTAATGTGCGCATGTAATGGTGTAAATAACATTCAATCAAAATGACAATGAAACTCTAAAATAACAAAGGTAGAGTTAAAAAATGGTTCTTTAAATAAGTGAATAATTAAAAAAGACCCAGCATTTCCAAACACTGTTCAAATGCCACAAAACTTGAGCCCTTTAGTATCTTGCCTCACCTCTGTGTCTTTCACAAGTATAGAGTAAGGCAGATCTTTTAACATTGCAGGTGTTGTGAATTGGTGAATGTTGTCTTTTTTCCAGTAGTGACTGTATGAATTGAGCTATCCAGTCGTCCAACTCAAGCTTTGAAGTTTTTCTCACTGAACAGAGTTGAGGACCTGTTTTGAATTCTACTAAGACTTGTGTTCTAGGAGATGGCCTGAATTAAGCAATTATTTAAAAAACATACGTGAGTGGTTTCTGTCTGTCATTCCTGTGGTGTCATGAAATATGAAGACCTCAATGCATAGAATCATAGAATCACAGAATCATTAAGGTTGTAAAAGACCCGTAAGATCATCAAGTCCAACCGTCAAACCAACACCGCGATGTCTGCTAAACCATGTCCCAAAGTGCCACGTCTACACGTTTTTTGAACACGTCCAGGGACGATAACTCCACCACCTCCCTGGGCAGCCTTTTGCAATCCTTGACCACTCTTTCAGTCAACAAATTTTTGCTAATATCCAAGCTAAACCTCCCATGACGCAACTTGAGGCCATTTCCTCTCATCACTAGTTAGTTGGGAGAAGAGACCAACACCCACCTCACTATAACCTCCTTTCAGGCACACTCACCAAAAAAACTCAAACAAAAAATTAAATGTATCTAGTGTAATAAAATATACTTCTAATGTGCGTGTCTTTCTATTTAAAATACAACAATACTTTAAATAAGCAATTTTCTGAATGTATTTTCCTGTCAATATTTATACATATAGTATATTGCAGCATTGTCACATACTGCCACAGGAAGGCATGCCTTCTTATGGTGCTGAGCACAGATACCTCCTGAAAAAAAGAAAAGTGACAAAAGTGAGCATCACTAGGTTAAAGCAAAGTCTTCTTTGTTTGTATGACTAGATCATATAAAAAGGCTATATACGCATCGTATTGAAAATCGTGTTAAAAGACCTTGGCTCGGAAGATTATTTCATCATTCTTTGGAGGCTGGTACAGTTTCACCAGTACCTGAAAGAAGCATTAGTTGTTGGGGATACAGCGTTTTGAGAAGTCCATGTGAGAGTGATTTGCTGTATTTTTTGTTTATTGTTTAATAGGCAGCTTATATTCCCTGGTCACTGCATTTCTGGTTGTGATTCACAGCCCTGTCTAAATGTCAGATTTATCTTGCAGAAGTGAAGCGCTACTGACCTTGTGTTTATAGTTCATAAAATTTTAGCTATCATTCATTTATATATGTGGTATTTTATCTTAATTTTATGCAGTGTGTGGGCAGAAATATATAAATTTTATATGCAGTGACCATTCATTAGCATATATAAGTGTGATTTTTAATAAAGCATGAGTGTTGTAATTTAGTGCTTTCAGTGCAGTCTAAATGGCTTGAAAACCTCAAGCAAAGTTTTGGATCCCAAGGTAGACATGAGTGGAAAAAATAAATATTGATAATTTTTTTTCCCATGCTATTTTAAAAATACTTGACAGTTGGAACTGGCTGTTCTTTAGCAAAGTTTAAGTTCAACTTCCGTAACTTGAATAGACAGCAATTCAAAAAATATTTTTCTTCAACCTTTCACATTTACAGTACTCTCACACTTATATATTGCTACACATTCATATATCATGGATAATAATAATTTTTAAAAAGCTAATTTTATATCTGTATTCCCATTGTTTTTGTACCTTTAGACTCTGAGGGTAACCTGTTCATTTCTACTGGCAAATGAAATATCTTTTTAATTGTTGAAAAATGACTTATTTTTTTCCATATATATAAAAAGAAAATGTTTTTAGCACAATACAGTATTATGTCATAAAATATTTATTATACTAGATCTAGATCGAATACAAGTTTTCAAAGCCGAGTTCGAAAGGATGTTGTACTTTTTTTTCCCCACCCAAACAATTACAGTTGGTGGTTCTATATCAGCGTACATGCATACTGTAGATGATACTTTGCTCTTGAGCATTACTAGAAAAGGGACTCACACACACTGATTTATGTTAGGGGAGCTGTTTCAGTTTTTCTTCAACTTCTGAAGTTTCCCCAAAATCCTATTTAAGCGTGATTAATCACAGTAAGTTTGCATCACTTCTCTAAACTGTTTCTGGTCAGGAAACTTGCATTCTGCTGGAATTTATTTGAAAATCCAATCCAATCAGGCTGCTAGTATGAAAGCAAAGTGGAGGTCAGGATTTCTCCTTATTCTTCCTTAAGTACCTGTTGGCGAGGGATGTGTAAGCTCTTTTTTTTCCTCAGTTCAAACTTTTTTTCCTACCAGCTGCCGTCTACACCATCTACACCATCTATCACCTTATATCCTCACGAGCTTGAGTTTTTGATTATTTTTTTAAAGCTCTGAAACAAGCTGTCTCATACCTCACTGGGCAGAGTGGGGCATCTTTTTCTTCACTAACCATAATCCATGAGACTGCCTTACGGTTTTGACCTGCTGTAAATAACGCTGCCTTTGAAAAATCTGTTTGATGAAGAGCCTGAACTCATGATGCCAACTGCTGTCTTCATCCAGTTGTGTGTTGTAGGGATGGCACCAGCTATATCTAAATCATGTAAAGCCAATCACACTGGTGCTGACGGTACCTGGTGTTGCTGAGGAACGGAGAGGGAAGGTGATTACACCGCTGGCATTGCACATCCCGTGCTGATGCTTGGGCTGTGGTTTGCAGTAGTCTAGCAGCAATGTAGAGATATACACAAGTTTGAAGTGCTCTGAATTTGTGTCTGTTAGACACCACGAGTAGCTCAATGTGAGTAATGACACTGTCTGTTTGACTTAAAGACCAGGCACCCTTACAGGATATTTAGGTAGATGTTACCTGCTTGCCCTGGCTTTATATTGCTGTCCTTCATGGAATCAGAGTGGTTTCTCAACTGAAGACAAACGCTCAGGAGTAATATTCAGGCATACATGTTAAACGCTGAGTGTGACAAGTATAATAGGTCTGTGAGTATTCTAGCAGTTAAATCCATTGGTGCAGCTCCATATCTATATTTATCCATAGTTTTTCCTCCCTCAGTGTAATGACTGGCTTGTTGCTCTGACTAAGGTAAATTTTAGTCAGGTTGGTAAACAGCCAGTCATGCGTGCATCTGACTTTATTATGATTGTCACACTTACTTGCAAAATAAATTGGAAAAAAAAAATTCTCCAAACTTTAGAAGATAACCTGCTTGTTTGTCGATCAACGTCCCTGTAATTTTGAATGTACATTTCTCATACTGTGATTGTATCTGTAGCCGTACTAAGACAGTACAAATGATTAACTCTTATTTCTTTGTTATTTCTGTTTCTGTTCTGCATGTGCTGTTATGCTAGGGAAAGTCATAGAAAAAAATCAATTCTTAGACAAAAATACTTTATAATTCACCTTTGCATGACTCTCTAAACATTGGGATTACAGAGCAAAGATTAAACCAAACTATAGTTTGTATTGCATCCACATAAAGGACTAAGATGTAAAAGAATGCCTTTACATTATTAAAGAAAGTAGGAGGCAAAGTATGGTTGGTGTGGTTTCGTAATACAGGACTAAGCTGCGCTGCTGGGTTTTGTTTCTGACTAAATTATTAGCCCAGCCAGATATTGCTGTCATGGGAATCTGAAAGAAAGTATGAACCCTTGTGACTGACTGACTCTAGGCAAGTTACCTAACTTTTCCTGTGCCTTTTATTTTTACAAAAAATATGAAAGCTTTTAGGACAAAACACAGAGTGTCAGAAGTGCTGAATTATTTTGGATGTCTTATTTCTTGGTTGCCCAACATAAGGCTTGCTAAAATGTCCATGGGTTCCCAAGGTGGAAATTTATCGCTGTGAAACCTATGCCTGGTTGAAGCAGACTCAGAAAAGACAGCATGTAGAGTCCTCTTGCTAGTTTTGAAAAACTTTTGTAGTGGGATGTTCGTGTAAGATACTGTTCAACCGCAGATTCTCATCGTTGGTTCTCAGCACTTAGAACAACTCAAAATTATGTTTGACTTTTTAACTATGCAATTATAATAGTGAATTAAGTTATAAGAGTAAAGGAGTATTGGATATCTTTATGCCATCAGGTGTTCTACAGAATATAGGAATATGTGGGTTTTATATTCACAGCTGAAAACTGTTGTTTATTACAAGGCATGTTTGTACTAGAGATATGTTATTCCTTTAGATCTACTGATAATATACAATCTTTTAGGTGTATTTACCATTTTTTAGCACTTAATGCTTGCTAACACGTGGGTTCCTCCAGTCTGTTTTTGTCTTTATATTGTTTGTTAGCAGGTGCTTAAAACAACTGTCTTAACAACAGCAGCCTCTGATAAATAGTACTCAATAATAAAATGAGTGGATGATTGCTTACATTTTAATTTAACCATAGCTTTCTTCTCTCTCTCTCTTTCATCAGTGATTGAAAGATTTGCTCCCAAATAAGTTCAAAATCCAGAAGCTTTCCACTTACTCAAAGAGGTGTGGATATAATCTATAAAACCAAGATGTATTCGTTCAAATTTTGAAAGACTTGTCTTTAGCAAACAGTGTTAGGAGTCAAACCCTGGAATTGATCACCCCACCAGGTATAGATTTGTCTCTCTTCCTCTCACTACACTATTTTCCATTTGGAGGTGCATCAGTCTAAATATCAAAACAAAAAAGCCTGTGTTTTACAGAAGAATGTGGCCTTTATTGCAAAATGAGCTACCATATTCGTTCAGCAATGCCAAATATTGTTGGATTTACAATTTTTACATTTCCAAACAATACGTTTATTTTTTTAGTGGGTTTAGTTTATGCCATTTGCTGGCCAAGTGATTTCTTGAAACATACAATGTGCTTAGCGGCATGAACAGTGCAGGAGGGTTTAAGATGATGAAGATTAAGGAAATCTATTACACTTCCTTTCAGTAATCTGAAATTACTGAAAATGAATCATTAGCAATGAGCTTAAGAAAGGTATAAAGATACTGTGCTAGCACAGTGCTAATAAAAAGACTGTCAGCATCTTTATTTTATAATAATCTTGAAATAAAAATGCTGTTTAGAAGACACTAATAAAAGAGGCAAATACGGATAATTTACAAATTACTGTTATAGCAGTTATTTTAAAAAGGACCATGGATGATGTGAAATAATTCAGTTTTGTTTTAGTTTCATTTTACAGTCAGTGCCAGCATTAGATTTTCTGCAAGACGACGTTCCTTGCACCTGTGTCAAATAGCATTGCCTGCTGTGAAGGTCACCAGCAGATGGATCTGCACTCTGAGCGCTGCACTGGTGTGCAAGAACAGTGTCTGGTCCGGATGCGATTTTTTAAGAGGGATGTGACTTTTGGCCTCTTGCTTTCTTCTTCCTTCTGCCTCCTATTGCCCATCGTCTGACCCCATGGTGGGAGGGTTGGCCCATGCTGGTCTCTGCTAGCCCGAGCGTGCCGGCGGCGCCTCTGCCCAGCTCCTCGGTGGCAGCGGGTGGGCACAGCCTGGCTTGGCCTCACTGGGTCACATCTGTAATAAACATGAACTTTTTTCCTTATAGCTACACAACATTAAAACATGAGTGAATTATTAGAATTGCACCATAAAACTTAGCTTAACTTTGTAACCGAGCGAGCAGGAGGCTTGGATGTCTCCTGTACCCCGGGGTTATATTGCAGTTGTATAACTGGCTGAGAGTCCTGCCTTTCCCCCTGCCCGGCTACGGATATAAAAGCACCTGACATAGCTTCTTCTCACATTAGTAGAATCCCCTGTCATGCACAGGATTTCCTGCCCTATGTAGCGTTTTTGCTCATGATGAAGGTAAAGTGTCCTTCCTTTCTGAAGAACAAATGGAATTTTTAAAGCTTTAGTACTGTGAGATGCTGCTGTTCAGCACTTACCCGGCATTCCCAGCTTGTCCAACCCAGCCTCTCTTTCATGTATCGTGGCGGATTTTTTTTGTTGTTGTTGCCCTTTTCCCCTCCTGGACATAGATATCTAAATTGGTTTTTCAGAGTTCAGTCTCCTGCATTGTAATGGTATATTATAAGATAATGATTGTTTTCTTTCAACTTTTTATAATGTTTAATTATGGATTCAAAGGGATCTTTTTCTTTGTGTTGATTCTTGCTTAGAGGGGAAAAAAGTCCCTCAGGAGAACTACTAAATTATTTCTTACTAAGGCAGGCTTGCGAGGCTTTGTTTCCACCAGATTAGCTAAAATACACGCTGTCTGTTCACTTGAGTCACAAAGGCCCTGATTCTGTGAAATGAACTGTTAAGTGCAATGGCATGACTTCTGCCCAAAGTTATTCAATTTTGCAATAATTCATGCCAGTACACTTTGAAGCTAGTAGACATAGTTTCTAGAGTCATCTAATTTTTCAGCATTCCACTGACATGAACTCAGAATCTTGCAAAATGCTGAACTTCTTGTGTTTCAGGTATTTCCCAAGTTTTTGTAGTAGATCTTGATGTCCAGTATCTGTTCTGGAAGTCCAGGAAAAAAGTGCTTAACTAGTTCATGACTGAAGAATTTTGTTTGCTGAGCCCAATTCTCCGAGGTATCCTAACATAAATGTTAACTTTTGCCTAGTGAATGCACCAGCTGTGTTTTCTCTGCAGTAATGCTGTTCTGCTTTGCAGAGGTTGAGGATCTGTCCCCTGAAATTGAAATCCCTGGAGCTTTTTATGTAGCTGAGCCTATTTGCTTCATATTCCAAAGGATAATGGAATATGATCTACTGTTTGGGTGCAAGAAAGCTGATTAAAATTGCATCCTCGCGTATTTATTCTGAATGCTGCTTCTGAAAGGTGGAAGCACAGAAACGAAGGTGTTTCCTTCATAGAACACAGATGGCAAGGATTTACATTTCTCAAAATTTTCATGTTATCTCAGACCTGATCATGGAGACAGCCCTCTTCTTGAAGGGAGAGAGGGAGTTAATATTGGAGCATTTTTTCTGTGTCTGATGAATCTTTGATTAATACTTCGCTGGTATTTATTATCATCATAAAGCTGTTATGAAATAGAAATTGTTAAATCAATTTTCAGAGGAAAATCTGAAACAAAGCCTCAAAGGTATCTTATGACAGTGCAAAGTCTTGAAGAGGGGATTCTCAAATCTTAGGCTGCTGTGTTAACTGTTGGATCTTCCTTTCTGAAGCAAATGTAGCTGGAGTTGATTTTGTTCTCTGTTTTAGATGTTATGGAAAAAATAAATCCTAAATAGTCATGTTAAATGTTTTTATAGAGGAAAAATATCCCTACAGGAAACACTGATGAGCTTCCCAATAAATATTACTTCTATAAATGGCCTAACCTTTGTTTCATTTTAGTGATGTCCTATGAGAAGTAAATAGGGCAGTGTTCAACTAGTGCATTATTTAGAGATTTTTGGAGTACATTTTGAAAGCCTCACACAGAGCTCTGTCCACAGGATTTGCACTAAACACAATGGGAGTCGCATGGCTAAAATCTTGCAGAGCAGTCTGAGAACGTATCCCGTGCTGTGCTGAAGATAGAGGATTAAAGAATGAGTGCTTGAACAGGGAGGAGGGAGTGATGTTGGAATTCTCCATTTAGGGCTGTAGTTGAACTAAAAAGTCTTCTCTAAACCCTTCTTAAATGATCTTCTGTTGGAAGCCCTTGCTAATAGATCTCCTGTTTCTGCAAAAGAACTACCAATACATTACAAATAGTTACAATAAACATTTGCACCTTAGAGATGTCTAGATATCCTTTCACTTCTCTTTATGCGTACCTTTCTCGTTGCTGTTCCACTTTATTCTTTTTCTGTTTTCTTACATTTTGCTTACATTTTCACGACCTTTTTTCTTCTCTCAAAGTTCTCTTACATCGTATATGCTACTGTTGCTTTTATTTCTGGTCCTCGTGTCTTGTGTTGTTCTCTTCCTCTCCATTCTCTCCTTAAGATGCTTTCTCAAAATTTTTTCCTCTGCTTTGCTTCTCTGTCTGTAAGTATTGCCTTCTTATCTTTTCTCCTAATCCTTCTCTTAGTTTGTCCAGCTGCTCTGCTTTATGGGCTAAAGTAATGGGATATGCCTTTTCAGAGCCCTTTACTCTCCCCTCTGTTCCTTTTGTTTTCCATTTTGACAGCCAGTCATCCCTCCAAAGTGTCCTTTACTCTTCTCACTGGATTTCTGGCTTCATACAACTTACCTCCTGAACCTATGGAGTGAGCGAGGTCTGAAACACTGCATTTGATACAGGGGCAACTTCTGCCTGACTTCAGCAAGGGGAAGACGGGAGCCGGCAGCAGAGGAAGCACATAGGTGCAGCAAAGAGCCAGTGTTCTTCTGTGTATTTCAGTGCAGATCCTACGTACAGAAACTGACCCCTGCTTTTATTCAGTTTGTCTCCAGGATAATGCGATTGAAAGAGCTGGACTTCAGTAGTGACGAATTTGGCATTTTGAGCCTATGTTTTCTGGTGTGGTTTCTTCCTGTTGTTACTTCGTACAGAGGATAATGGCTGTGACAGAGTAATGTGTTTGGAAAGACATGGGAAGTGCTTTATGACGCTTAAAGTAGAAGCATGAAAGTGTCTCTGCCTTTTTCTTTTTTTTTTAAATGCAGCTGTTATTGATTTCTTTGCATCTCATTTGCACCTTGGTATTCTTTTTCTTCCCTTCTTTTTCTTATCTTTTGCTTTTGTTAGGCTTGCACACATACAGAAAGGGAGAACATTAATAGTTATTAAGGACAAAATACATCTAGGTCCTTCTTGATTTCTTTGAGACCGGTTCACAAACAGTTTAATTCAGCTCTTCTTGTTTGTTGGCATCAAAGCTGATGATGCTGTATATGACGCTACTCCAGTCCTCTTCTGTATGCATTGTCATGTATTTTTATTGCCTCATTAACAACTGCTTGGTTGTAGAAGAGCTGTCAATATAATTTTAGAGAGACTACCACTACCTAATGATACAGGTAATTAAGCCCTTGGAAACCATTATTCTAACCATATATTACTTTGTTTAGGCCATTTTGCTATGCTGCTATGGTTTGGAAATCTACAACCAGTAAGCTTTCATTCTTACTGTCTCTGACATTACTTGTTTTTGTGGTTGTTTTCTAACCACCTGAAATTTCAGACTGGAAGAGTAATTGCTTCTACATCTTAGGTTTCTTTGGTAGTAGATATGTATTGCTGTTTACTGAATCTGTCCTCCAGAAGGGTAAACTCCTTTTGAGTTGGGCATCACTAGAATAGAAAACTGCGTTGTTCCAGGGCAGTGCTGTGGTAAACCTGCACGGAAGGAGGCATCCTTCAGACTCCAGAGAAGATACTTCCTGCCAGTCATTCCCGATCTACTTTGGGGAAAAACACATGGAGTCATTTTATTTATATATTTTTCATTCTGTAAGTTGTTAATTTGGAGGGTAAAGTGGAGGGTTTGTCCTGTGAGAAGGTCCTAGTCACACAGAGAGGGCATCAGGGGATCACCTGTTCATGAAGGGCACAGAGAAAACACTTGATCGTAGCTGACCAGCCAAGAGCTGTCTCATACTGTCTGTTTGTAAATGTCTGAACATCCAAAGCAAACTCAGCTGAGGAGAAGAAAGAAAAGACAAATTCTAGATACACCTACAGCAGCACTTTATCCCCCTTAGGAAAGAAAATATTATCGTATCATTATTTGTACTACGGGCATCACTTGGAATATTCCTACATATTTCAACCATCTTTGCTGATCTTGCTTTCAGGAATTCACAGCTGAATGGAAAATCTCCATTTTTTTGTTTCTAATTGTAGTCTTTATGAGTGGAAATTTGAAAAGCTGAAGTCCAGAAAGTTAAAAGAAATTATATTTATTAAGAGTACCTGTTGTCTTTAAAAGTACTTATAAACCAGAGTCATTGTTTCTTGCTGTTCTGCTGATTCTTGCTGTTTTTTGTATTTGTGAACATCTGAGGTGACCCATTTTGGGGGGATCCAAGTTCAAAGTGGGAAAATTTCCTGTCATACTGGAGTTCTGTGTATATTTGCAGGAGTTTAGCCTTTGGGCCTTTGCAGTTAGCTGTCCAGAGTCAGGAAAGGGCTGATGCTGTCTTGTGAATTTGATTTTTGATGTAAAATTTAGGTTATTGAACCAAACCAGGAGTGGTTTCTTGCATGTTTATTTATTTAGAGTCCCATTAGCTCCATTAGTAGTTAGTTTTTTCAAGGCATTAAATTCAGAAATAGCATTTTAAGGGAAAAAGAATGCAAGATTTTAGTAAACTTTACAATCTTTGCCTCTGAAGGCATCAGGGCATGTTGCATGGTGTTCAATATAATGAAATTTTCTGAACAACATTAATGGTATGCATGCTTAGTAGTCACTTAATAAAAAGAATTATGTCCTGCTGTACAGCAACAGTATGCGTGCTCACTAACCACTCAATCAGAAGAATTACAGATTTTAAGTGTTTTGCAGTTTTTTAATGCTAAACAATTGTAGAATGATATAGTAGAAATGTCTCTCTATATCCTCCTGCAAATCCTCCAGGTTTCATTTTAGTACAGAAGAGTAGAAATGTCGGAATGATAATAAGACAGAACAAGGCTTTTGGTACTATGCTTCATTCCGGATCGAATGGCTTGGTTAAGGCTGTGCGAGCACTAACATAAGCTATTCATATGGAATGTGTGAAACATTAACATATCAGTAAAGAGACAGCAAAACTGCTGATTTATTTGAAGTAAATGAAATAATTTTAAGATACAGTGCTCAGATCACTGGTGGAAAGAGCTGAAGATTTGTTCAATCATACCAACAAAATGATACAGAGGACATGTCATCTGCTGCTTAGACCCATCAGGGTGAATGGCTGGCATCCTGCGTTCGAACAATCACTGATACTGGCCGTGTTGGTTAACCTTGCAGTGCCTCAGTTTGTTCACCTGTAAGATGAAAACACAATATATTATGTTAACCTTTATATTCACAGCACAGAACGTGGGGACCTCAGACGTCTTATGATCATGGACTTAGTATACCCTGGGGTAAGGCCTCACATAGCTGATCTTTCTAATAGAATAACTGTGTTTACTAGCACATGGTGAGTTATGATAATTAAAGTTAGGGTGATCTGTCAGTTAGAACAAACTCAACTTTGTGATGGGTCATCCTTTGATTTTTACTGCAGTTGTTCACTAGTTGGAATATGTCAGTGCTTTGCAATGGATTTCGCAGTCATTGTGTAAATTAAAAAAGTGGAACATGTTATAGTAAAGAAAATACTATTATTTATTGGTTCCATGAAGTTTTGACTTTACATATAGAAAACCACATCCACCCGTCTTCACAGGGTATTGCTCACAACAGTGGAACCATCTCAAAACTCCTGTAAGATTTGCAAAGAAGTGGAGAGCTATGAGGAGAGTGAAATAACTCTATATTATGTAGAGCTGCAGACAGGAGTCCGGAATCCAGTGGCCTAAGAAGACCCCTCTTTCTAGCTTTTGTCCAGCTGCTGTCTGTACTCTGGACAGCAGAGGTTGGTGTCTACCATGGCATTGTGCAGTGTGAGCCAGAAAGCTTCATGATGGGCTGTGTAGTGTGAAAATGCATAACGGGTTCTGAAAATGCTCGTTGATGGCAGATCTCATTTTCATTTTGCATTTCTCTTGTACCTACTTCAAGCCCACGAAAGTTGCCTCCCTCCACATAGCATCTTTGCTATTCATGGAAAGCACATAGAAAGTCATCTAGCTGTGTCCGGGTGGTCTTGGTACCATCTTGAAACTGTAACTCAGAATGGAACAAGAACTTTTTAATTTTGAGGGGCTTTACATTGCTGTAACTTAAAGCAGTAGTGGTTTGTCTGTATCAGGGTGCTTATATGATAAATTAAATATGTGTATTTGGAGGAGCTGTTAGATATACCTATCCGTCTCTCTGTGTATTTGCAAACAAATATTTGTTTAAAATGTAGAAAACAAGAAAAAAGTAAAAAACCCATTATTTGAAATTGGAATTATTTGCAGTCTGATTCTATAGTTGTCTGTAATTTTTCTGATGCTTTTAGTTATGCTGAAACGCTGTGACTGTTTCTGGTGCCTCCAGCATGAATAGAATTTGAGTTTATGAGCATATGTTTCCGCTGACATGAGAATTAGCTTTCTGTACATGTCTGGTTCTATCCACTTATAGTTAATGAAAATATCTCCTGTCCTAAGGTCCCAAATATGTTACTAGGGAATTGTAGGAGGGACAGTCTTTCCATTTGAAAAATCCCTGTGAGAAGATTTTCTGTGCGGCTTAGTCTTGGACTGATTTCTGTTTAATCCTCCATGCCTGCAACTTACAAAATCGTACACAGGGCTGGTGATGGAAGACATCCGTACAGTCCATATATGGCGTTTGTCTGTCTGTCAACACAGATATAAACATTACCCCTGGTTTCTGTTGCAGTTCAGAAAACTTTCTGCTGTAGGTAGAAGTTTGACAACTGAAATCTGTATGGCTGAAAGAGACAATGGCAACATTTCCAGCTTTTCCTGGCTCAGATGGCAGGTAGAGCAGTTTCAGAGAAATGCCAGGTCTGCCATTGCGTGACAACAGAATTCAGACTTGTGTGGGAGCAGTGACGAGCCAATGCTGAGGTCTTTCAAAATCCTACCCTACTTACCTGAGGCTCAAGCACATACTCCCACTATTTTAAGGATACCTTGAATATTTGCAGTGGGTTCAATGGGCAGTGGTTCAACTAAGTAATTTTTGTGCTCAGTCTTTCAATTTTGTGTAATTTTGAAGTGGTGGTATGGTCTAGCAGACTGAGCACCTGATTGTTGTCTGCTCAAAGGAAGAATCCTCCACTCGTGTAAACAGAGTTTGAGAACTGTTTCATTCCAGCACGGCCTTGCGATAGTTGCCCTCATCATGCAATGAGATACTTTATTTTATGTGCTGCTCTTTAGATAGCTTGCCCTTCAGGCAAATGTTTGGGTACGCTTTGAGTGTGTTTTTAGACGGAGAGTTTAGCGTGAGTATGTGAAAAGAGCATGGCCTGTGCAGTTTGGGTTTTCCACTAGCGAATGCCACGGGGTTGAACTCGCTGCTCAGAGCCCGTGGTGGGGAAAGGGTCGTGACGCTGCCGCGGGAGGAGAGTTTGCCTTGGTGTTTCTGGATTGATAAGCACTTGCACTGGCGAACAGAAAGAACAAACATAAATTGTATCTTATATGTGTGTCTCCCTGTTGCTGTTATAAAGGCTATTATTACTTTATTTTCCAGCTGAAATATGAAGGATGGATATTGTGCATTCTGTAGGCTTTGCCCAGCAGACTGCTATAAGGCATGTACTGGTGTCGTATCCTAAGCAGAACTGAAAATGTGGAGAAAACCCTTTGGGGTTTGAAGCCTCTGCATTTCCCATCTGTCAGTTCTCTTTTAAGTTTATCATGTGTCTGTTTTCACTTCTCTCTTTGCTTTTTTAAATCCATTTTCAGTATCTAAATTCTTCAGAGAAGCTTGTGTCTGTCTCCTGGCTCCCTGCCCGTTGGAAGCGATGGCCTAGCAGCGTGCTGCGGGCTCTCGGCAGTAGGTGCGCTGACAACAGCAGGCGTGGACACAGCCCTGGGAAGGAGGGGCCGCTTCGTCCTGGGGATCACCACGGCTCGTGGAGCAGAGCAGAGGGTCTCGAGGCTGTCACTGTGGCTGGCAGGCCACCGCACGGTCTGGAGATGAGCCTGCAGATCAGGGGGAGAGCTGAGGAGGGCAGGCAGCCATGGCTAGAGCGAATGGAAATCCTTGGGGCCAGAGGGGAGTTAGCGGAGTCTGCAGTTCAGAGACCCACTAATGTAACTGAAACCAAGACAGAAGGAAAGACACTCCTGCAAGGATGCAGTGAACACGAACTGCTGTTTGATGAGCTTTTTTTGTTTCTGTTGTGTCTTGTAAAGCCACTTTGATATTTTTCCTGTTTAAAAATATCTGGTGCTTAATCTAAAATCTGGATTTTTTATTTGTTCAGGAGGGGAGGTTGGGTGTGTTTGTTTACTTTGAAGCCATTTGGTAGTTTGAGGAACTCACTGGAGGGATAAAGTGTGACCTTATCTGTTGCAGAGCTTTGGAGAGTGGTGAGGGAAGTGAAATGCAGGTAACCCCAAACCTGAAGTTTGAAACTACATATGAGTAAGCAAACAAATTTATCTGGGAGCTGAGTCAGACAGAAGCTTTTTGTTTTGTTGGACTGTGGGTTTGAAGAGAGAGCTGCAAGGCTTGGGCAGAGGCACAGAAGTCTCCCACCTGCCAGGCAGATTCCAGTCTCCAAAGAGACAACCAAAGTCCAGCTGGCAAAAATGCTGACTAGTTCACAGCTGAACCAAGAGCTGAAGAGCTGAGAAACCGCGTGGGAACCTGTTCCTTGGTCCATGATCAGGCGGTAGGGAGGGGTCAGACAGCTCAAGGAGCTGAAGCCCAGGCCACATCACCAGGGAAGCTATGACTAAAAATGCAAGTCAAGAGACTTGAGCCGGAGACTGCCCAGAAGAGAGGCAGGGAGCTTCACTGTCTCACAGACAGGAGCTGTAAGAAAATACTCACCTGAGAATTTTGGTTACACAGAAGTAAGTTAAGCTAAAGATGGAGAAAGGTCTGTTGTTGTTTTTCTTTAAGACTTTAAAAACAGTCCTGTGCCTGCTGCACGGTGTGAGGAGATGGGAAGAGCTGAAATACAAACCTCAGCGGCTGCATTAAGATTCTTTAGAAACCTTTGGACACGTCTCTATGAGACTGTGTCAAGTTGAAGGAATTCTTGCGACGTGCATTTGAAACAACCACCGAATACTGTCACCTCAGCTTGAGCGTGATGAAAAGGGAAGGTGCTAGCACCTAGCAAAAGGTAGCTGCCAGCCTGTGGAAATCTTGAAGGAATTAGGTCAGTGGAGAAGGGGTTGAAACTGGCATGCACCTTGTAGAGCTGGAACAGCCGTGTGCTGCCTGTCCCTTGGAGGGAGAATCGTAAAAAGGGCTGCGTGGGGTGCGGCTGAACAGAGCACGGGTTATAGAGAGGATTTATTCTCTGTGCTAGAAGGGGAATCAGAGATCGGGATATATGGGAAGGATATTTTTCAAGGAAAGCTTGCTCTGTGAAGGAAAGGTTTTAGGTCTGGGGAAATCAAACCTCTCTAAGGGATATGCTGCAGAGGACTGGAGAAGAAAACAGGCTTCCTCTGCAGTGAGACAGGACATTAAGGTGTGTCCTACACACCTGAGAGGTTGGTCAGAGGAAATCCTCTTCATGTGTGAAATTACTGTGGCAGACTGTGAGAGACATCTCTCTCAAGGAAGGAAATCAATAAACCTAACTAAAAGGGATCTGAAAGACCTATTTGGGAAATGGGAAATACATGGGGAAGGTTCTGCAGAGTTGGAGGGCTGAGAGGAGGCACTGTGTCCTTGCGTTAGTGTATATGAGGAAAGATTAATTCTTGTATAGTCTCAAAATCTGTTCTTGGGGAGGATCCCAACAAAATAGCCTATGACTTTGGTCCACTTGAAATGACAGTACTGGGAGAGGCACAAAGCAGACAGGTGTTCTGACCATGTCCCAGCATTGCTGGGGGACAGCACAAAGGAGATGCCCACTTATGAAGGTGATGGTTCTGAGAAAATTGGGAGGAAAGTCAGGCACTTGACTGCCTGTCAGGGGTGTGTCAGCCCCGGCAGGGTCTGTCTCGCCTGGCTGGGGTGGAACTGTGCTCTGGCCCATGCTGGGAGTTGCAGCAGCGGGGACGGGCAGGAGGTGGAGGCAGCAGAGCTGTCAGGAACACCACATCAAGAAGCTTCGAAATCAAGGCTCCTGCAACTCAGTGGTTCCTTGCAGGCAAGTCCTGGCTTCCAGACGAGATTGGAGTTGCAGCAAAAATACAGAGGAAGCTTGCTTCTGCCATCTTGGACGCCTGGGCATTTGTGCCCCATGTGCTGCTCCCTGGGCAGGGAATGGTGTTTCCTCCTTTCCAGATTCCTCTGGCCTCGTGGCCCAGAAACACACATAGACACAGAGCCAAAATAAAGAACTGCACATTGCAGTTGGATTGATTTCCTGATATTCTCTCAACAGCACAGGACAAATTACATTTTTTAGATGGAGGAATGACTGATTTTGTTTCAGGAGAAATAGCAGCGAGGACCTGTGGGTCATAAATTCAACTCCTCAGCTTTTGACCCTGCTGTGTAATTAGTTTCATAAACTGCTCAACTCTGGCTTAAAACTGTTTAGGTTTCTCATCCCGTTACTCTAGCTGGCAGGCTGGTTGAGAGTCTCACATGTTCAGTGATGAAAAACATCCTAATTCCAGCCTAAATGTATTTCTAACCGCTATATTCCCGTCTAGTTTTGACAGGCTTTAGGTTGATGCAGTTTTCTTTCCCGTTTTACTTTTTCTCACTGATTTTTTTATCGAAGTTATACCTGTGTAAGCCCTTGGTCTCCTAAGTGTAGCAAGAGGTGTTGTTTAGTCTCTTCTTGTGACACAGACTCTTGATTCCTTTAAACAACCTCAGAGCTGTCTCTTTGCCAAAGCCTCTCTGAGTGAGCTGCTTCTGAATGCTGGTGATTGTAACTGCAGATAATATTCCAGATGAAATCTTGACAGTGCTTTCCGCAGTAGCATTAATATTTTATGTTCCTTAAACTCTTATATTCCGAGAACAGATTCTAGTCTCAGAGTGCCTCATTTCTTCTTCTGTTTAATATTTTGAGAAATTTATCCTTAGGTTAGGACTGGTGGAGGGCTGTTTCCTACTCTAAACTGACATTTTTCAAGAAACTTAAAAAGATTCTATCAAATACGGGTTGCATTTATTTTTCCCCTAAAGAAAATAGCTTTTTTTAAAAGAAAGAAAATTTGAAAGGAACATTTCAGTTTTAAGAAAACTTCAATTTTCTACTCAAATAATAGATGTAACAAAAAATGTAATGGTACTAGCTGCAATGCTTCAGATGAATAGACAGTAAATAGAACACTGAAGAAAGGGGAAAATAAATGTTCTTGAATAGTGGTTGAAGAATGTAGACTGGGGAGTGGTGAGCTTTAGAGACTGTTTTTGCAGATTGTGACAGCTTGATAGTTACATAAGATGCACAGAATCCTTGGCAAAACATTTTTTTTAGCATAGGCCAGGCAGCAGGCAGAATACACGCGTGGGGAATAGCTATTCTAAATGTAATCGGCAAGTGCTTGATGTTGGAGTGGGTCCATCCAGGATATTAAAATCATGACCAAGAGAAGACAACCTTTTGTGGTTACCAGAATAGGGAAAAAGATAGGTCGATGTGTAGAAATAGTCTTTCATAAAGCTCCTACTTTTCCTGCTTCACTTCCAAAATTTACATGTCCTTTGCAAGCCTGGTTGAGGGAACAAAACATGGGATTTCAAGTTAAATTTATAGAGGTTCAGCCATTCTTGGATTCTTTAGAAGAATTTGTACTAAATCTTCCTGGCATGTACTGTCACTCTGGAGAGTGTTATAGATCATAATATAACAATATCACTTTTCAGTTAAGGTGCCATTAATTCAAGCTTCAAAGATTCTAATTTACAAGAAACAGGTCTCGATTATTATCCTGTGCCATGTGTGGTTAAGCAGTACTTCCTAAAAATGGACAATGGGGATGCTAGTGAAGAAGCAGCAGCTTATAAACTGCAAGAGCAGTGGGCATCTGAGCTTTGCAGTAAATTTAACTGTAAGCGTATTTCACCGCCTTGTTTGACAGAAACTAGTTTTCTCTTTCCTTTTTCAGATACTTCGTGGGCACCTAAAGCTTGTAAGATGCTCTCAGTGCTGGTTTGATAGTGACGTGACCACACAGACAGTGTCTCTCATGCTTCTGGTTTAGCTTTATGGCTGTCAACTCTTACAAACTTTTATAATAGCTGCGAACAACAAAACAACAAGTCTCAACTGTGTTTAACTGAGCTCTTCATCATGTTGCAAAGATTATTCTGTTGCACAGAAATCTGAGTACTGATGGGAGGTGTTTCTAATTGCCACATCAAAATGTATGCTGTCCAGTCCCTCTAAGGCTGTTCGACAAGATGGGCCTGTTGTCCAGAATAGACCATATGAATTTCACTGAAGGTGAAATGACCTGTTGAATTTAAGAATTCTTCATAATTTTTCTGAGCCAATTTAACTGATAATACTAATATGCAACTGGACTGTATTTTCATTAATACCATTAGGCCTAAATTCAAAACCTCTTGATTTTAGTGATGGTTGGATCTATTCTTTCTCCCATTTTTGTTTGTTTATTAATTTGTAAGAACCGTATGGAGGGCTAAAGTTGAACTGTGTATGCATATATAAACACAATAATTAAGAATCCTATTACATCATTAATTTAAGAATGAAATGGTGAGCATGTTAAGAAATGAAATGTTTCCTTGAGGACTGCACAGGAATTTGTATTATGAACCAAAATGATTTGTTCTTTTGTGTAAAAGGCATCTGATTAAGGTCAGCCTAAGAGCAGAAATGGTTCCAATCTGCAACTGAAAAACTGCACCACTGTCTGCACTAGAGATTAGAGCTGGCTTGTTTGTATTCACATTTGGTCAACAGATGGTCCAACTATTCTGTGGGCATTCTGGCAATGTAGAAGTCTGCACATCAATGACAAAAAACCATCATACGAATAAGTAAAATGTCAGTGTTGATCTGAGTAGAATGAATACCCAGTGTCGGCTTCTCTAAAAGTAGCATAGCTGGCTGACTTGAAAGGAGAAAACCTTGCAAAACATGATACTGTTGCTAAATTAGCCAATACCATTCATTCTGATAAGACTGAAAGAACAGAAAGGCTATGAGGCTTATATAAAAGATAATGTTATTGGCCTTTGGCCAGAGCAGTTAGCTAATATTTGCTGTCTCGATGGATTGCTACCTTAGAAATAATAAAAAAATTTGATATGCTGTGAATAATTATTCTGCTCAATTGCATTTGCAAAGAATAGTACACAGAAGTCACGTTTCCCTAAACACAGTAGAAATAAACAACAGCAGGCAGTTTCTGGTCTGATGTGCCTAGGAATACTGGCTCTTTTTTCAAGGTCACGGTTTTTAATATACAGCGTATCTGGCAATAGGGCTTAAGGTGTTCCTCCCTCTCGCCTGCCTTCGCGTCACCCACACACCTGTGCCACAGCAGTTTTCCCTTCTCCAGCCCCTCTTCCAGCTGGGCTGTTTGTCCGACTGTGTCAAGGGATTGAGGCAGCTTAAAAGGAAAAGAGCAGAAAACATGAAAGGGAAGGTGAGAAAAACTGTTGCATCCACACAGCTGAAGAAGCTATACAGGGGTGAGAATTTGGGTGAGGAGATGGGGAATGGGGAGAAGCGGGAGGACCTTTGGCTGGAATTGGCATTCAGCATTTTTTGTTGTGAAACCCAGCATCTGTTGTTGTGTCCATCACTGCTTCTCTGGCTTTTGCTCCCTTTCCTCTTCTTACCCATACTCACAGAGCTGAAACCAGCTGTAGAACCCGGACCCTTTATTTGGGGTCAGCCTTGGTGACATCTCCTACACCCCTGGGTTTTAATTTCTGATCTACATGGAATGGGACCAGTGTTTCATCAGGGGCTTCCCTTATTCCCAGCGGCCTTATTGTGCGAAGGAGCAGAACTCTTTATTCTGTCCAGCCTCCATTCAGGAGAGTTAGCGTTATTATCAGTTTTATCATGCTTGATGAATGAGTGTAGATCAAAGACAACTTTTGTTGGTGTCTATTAACACCTTCTAAAATGAAAATGCGAACTTTCTTTCTTTCACTGCGGGAACTGAAGTTGATTACGTTTTCAGGAGGCGGTAGTAGCAGATTGTAGCCTACACTTGATTTTTACATCCCTTTGAAACAGCAGAGAAGGGTGAATGCCTTCGGCAGCTGTGCCTCTATAAACAAATGTACTGGCACACACTGCTGCACCTATAACATCGAGAGTAAATACTAGTAATGTATTTGACAGTCTGTCTAAATTGCACAAAGCTGACAATTGGCTAGAAATTCAGCAGGTTGTGTTTTTTTGTGTTCTGACTGATTTTGTTCCTAAATGACAGTAATTTTGTCATGGTGTTTGGTTACTGTTGACAAGGTGATGTCTTTTGCACACATTTGTTTGTAGTTTTTGTAACTGAGCTCCAGTAGGATTTTAACAATACAACTAATTACTGTGCATATTCAAAAGATAAAAGAGTGCCCTTAATGTGTTATTCATAACATGGAGTATGAGAACATTATAAGGCCAGGATTGTCTTTAAATATTAATTTCATGGTAGCCATGGATGCGTTAGGCTCTTGTAAAGAACAAAAACAGTGAATGTAACTGTTAATTTTTTTTCCATACAGTTGACTTTTATACATATTTTCATTCTCTAGAATGGAGGAGACAGTGAGAAATCTGCTACAGAGCCAAGGATCCCCAGGCCAGAATGGAGAAGGAACTGTCAATATCATGAAGGTATATCAGGTATTAGTGACTTATTACCTGTTTTCTTGTGATAGACAAGTTCTTTAAAACAAAAATTGCATTACTGAGGTAAACATGTCTGGCATTGTTTCCTCTATTTGTTTATTAGTTATGAGTACTGGTAGGTGGTGGTTGGTGCCACTTACATTTTTGCAGGCTTTCTCTCACCACAGTTTAAGGTTTTTCATTTTTATTGTCCTTGTGTTCTCTGCAGTTGTTTCTCCTCACAGTTAACAGGGCCAGAGAAACTAGTTTTGAAGACTTTATTAAAGCACTCAATATTTTAAGTAATGTAGTCCAGCATCTCTAGAAAACATAGATGCTTTTGACAACTTGACTTTCAGACTGTGATGGATATGTTTATCCACTCATATTCTTATTAGGTGTGAGGTTTCCTTATCAAGCTCCGTATTTTCTTGCTGCAGCTTGTAGCAGGTGCATTTTATCAGCCTCAGCTGAGGTAGAGAGAGTCTCAGGACAGAATTCAGGAGAGCAAAGTTTTTCAAGGTTTTTTAGAGGGAACCAGGTCTGTTTATGCTGTTTATAAGAAAAGAGAGTTTTACATTTTCCTAGTGTACTGCTGTATTCCGGAAGCAGTGAACCTGAGGTGCTGAAAAGCCTTTCTGTCTGCAAACAGGAATGAGGTACATCCCAGTTAATCAGATATTCTGCTTATGAATTCTTAAAAAAAAACATTTAATGAAGTCAGTCCTATCCTGTATCTTTTTTAAGAAAGAGCATTCTTTAAAAAGATGCAAAATGCTGAAATACTATATTAAAGTCTATACTAGGTAGTGATCCTTCAGATAAAACACTTTTCAAAAATTCTAGTTATACTAGACTGTTCTTAAAACTGATGGATCAAAAATACAGCCGTATAGCTAAACAAAAATGTACATTAAATAGTATTTATCACTGTAATTAAATTTTCATTTTAAACTTGGATTGAAGGGAAAATAATCTTTTAGATTAACCTTACAAAATAATCAATTTTTCTTGTTAAGATGATAGTCTGTAAAATTTAATTTCAGGACAAATTAAACTTTTTGTTGAGGTTATAATAGAACATTGTGCTTTTAGAAACTGGTGATAAAAGCGTCTGTATTTTACTCACTACCCTTTTGGGATGCAAAAATGAAACTCGCTTTGCTCCTTTTGGTTCAGTATTTAAATCGATACTTCCCGCTCATTCCTGCCACCACACGGTGGGTGTTCTGAAGTGGGCTTGGGGTCAGTCTCTGCTTCGGGTGGATTACTTGTCTGTCTGTTTATAACAGACAGCGGGAATGAGCTTATTATCTGCTTTTCTGTATGCTGTCTTACCTTGGAAACCACAGTGAGGTGGTACCACAATAAGTTTTAGCTTGTTTGGGTTTTATTTTTGCACTTGCAACAAGAAAAGCAATAAAATATTTTGGTTTCAGTTGAACTGAGGGTTTGGGTGTTCCTTATTTTTCTTTTGAGCCAGAAAAATTACCTATCGAGTCTTTTTTAAATTTGAAATTTTGTGTGCTGCTGTCCTAGAGGGAAGATAAATTAGTCATTCCAATTTCAGTGCTTGTGTATTTCTGTGTGGTTTTTCCTCCATGTTTTATTGGTTTCTTAATTTTTGAAATAAGAAGAGAATTTGGTTTTGTTTGGTTGTTTTGTGTTTTTTTTTTCCTGTGGGGCCAACAGAGGTGTTTGTTGTCTCCTGCCAGCCAGGAGAATGAGTACCGTGGTGTGTCTACTGTAAAATCTCTTGGGTTTATTTTCTGACCAACAAAAGAACAAGGCAATTCAGCCCAGTTAATAACAAGAACAACAATTCTTTGTTTCCCTTCTGTTCCAGCAAACAGCCCCCTCCACTTAGCAAACTGCTGCCTAACCCTTTTTTCCCCTTTTTTCTGGACGTGGGGTTTTGTTTGAATCTGCTAGCTGTTAGTCAGGACGGATTCCCCAAACGTGAGCCTGGCTCTCTTACAGAGTGAAGCCATTTAACCACCCACATACCTGCTACTCTAGGATTATTTTTAATGTCATACTCCATATTGTATAACAGCTTCCTTCTCTTTCTGTTCTCTTCTTGTTCTTGGGAACATTTTCACTCGTGATATCAAAGTCAGCTTGTTTTTCAGCAATTTTCATTTCTTCCATGTTGCAAATATGCATTTTTCTTTGCTTATGAATTTCTTTTACTAATTCATGGCTCAAAAGCAATGTTTTTCTCTTTCCTGGACGAATAGATAGGCTATTGCATCATATACCAGTCTGTGATTGGTAAAACAGGTCAAAAATAGGGAACCTTTCCATGAATATTGTGTTTTTTCTGAATGACTCTTTGACTTATTCATCCTCACATCCCTTTTGTTCACTTTTATGACAAACTTCTGAACAAATAGTTTGCTTTCTGGGAATTTCAAGGAATGGCTCTATCCACATGCAAAACAGCACATTCCTGCCCTCGTATGGCTGCCTGCTATGTAGGTCAGAAATGGGTTCGCTTGATGTGTGCTTGTTATTCAGTCACATAGTAAAAACTATGCATTGGGACTTGGGCAACAACTGAATAGAATAATATGAGCTAATACCTGAAAGCTCTTCAGAACAAATAGTTGGCAAAGCATCTGTGATATGTAATATTTCCAAAGTACTTTAACACTGAAAAACTTAAGCATTATATGAATCATTCATATGTTATTGAAATCAGCTGTGGGGAAATCATGGACAAACACCATCTAAATATATGATGAATTTTTTTACAAATACTGTGCCCAGGTTTAGTAAGAGACATCAGTATTGCAATAGAAACATTTCATTTGTATCTTTCCAAATGCATTCAGACAGTTTTTTGATATATGTATGTGGGTAATTCACAAATGGGATTAGAACTTGAATATACAACCTAGGTAACGTTTCTTAAAGACACTGATGTATTCAGGTTTTGGGGAACACGATAAACATATTATCATTTTCTGTTTGTAAGTGAAGTATAGATGTGAGCTGACACATGAAAAAAAGGTTTTTATGATCTGAATTCCAAGTGATACATATATAGCTTCACATACATACACATAATGTGTTGAATGTATAAACACTACCATTGTTTTGAAAGCCATCCTTTACAGTCACTTACCTTATAGAACATAATCTGAATCATTTCTTTGTGATTACTGTGATATGATCAGAACAATATGATCAGTACTCACTGCAATAGGATATCAGATTTTTCTGCAGTTGCACGACCATATATTTCATAACAAATTAGGACATGACCTAGGCGATCTCCAGTGTGACTTATCAACATATCCCATATTCTCTGACACCATGGTAAGTTAGTTTTAGTGTGTGAAGCCTTTTCTAATTAATATCTGAATAGTCATAAAAGATACCTCTGTGCAATAAACGCTTTTTGATCTATTGACCATTGTCTACATATTTGTTTTTCACAAATCTAATTATTGTTCTTGGATGTATGAAATTGAATTCTTATTATAATATCAATATGCCTGACTCCAGAATAAATATTCTTGCTAATGAACATTAAATGTTGCATAGTGATCATGTTAGAAGAATAATAATAAGATGGAACCCAGAGCGTGCAGTATTATTGCGATATTGTGTTAGGTCTTGCCAGGATTCTCATTTGAAGCAAAATATTCTAACCCTTTCCATAAAGCTGGCTTCCCTATGGGAATGTAATTTGCTGGATTTACAGATGGATGATGTGATTTCTTTAGGGAAAATGAATTTAGAAACAGGATGGTAAATATGATTCTCCTCTGTTATCATTTTACATAATAATAACCGAGGGAAGATTTATAATGAACGCTTATGTAAATGTGGACAAGAATATGTGTAATTTGAATGGCCGTGGACCATTGTATTTCTTGCTTAAAAAGTTTGCTTGACTAAAAGACTCTAGTATGTAAGAGCTTTTATGGTGTTTCCAAGAGGCATTGTCCACCTAAAACTAAGACTATGAAAGGCCAGGTCAATACCTCATATATTGATACTATTCCCATTCAAGACACAAGTACTTTATCTAAGAGGGAGAGTGATTCCCAGAAATAATTGTGTGCAGTACTTGAACCCAAGACACTAAAACAAGTACCTTGCAGACTTTCCTTCCTAAGTTTATGGTTGGACTCGATCATCTTAATGGTCTTTTCCAACCTAAAGGATTCTGTGATTCTGTTCTATGACTCTTAAGTTTGTCCTTGTGATTTGGATATCAAAAACTTGAGTCTCTTTCCTGTTTGATCACAATACTGGACATCTAGGCAGATTCTTACCTGATTACAGATCACTCAATGTCTTTCAAGGTTTTTTGTAACTCCTTTTGACTTTATGTTTGTAAAGTGATCAAAACAGATGAGGAGCAGCATTTGTTGTAAGTTCACAATTTGTTATAACTCTGGAATTGTCAATATGTGCACTAAAGCTGAGGATAGACATGGTGCAGTCCTATCGGAGAGGAAGGATGATCTACTGTTTAAACCACTGTGTTTGGGAGACTAGATTTTGATTCTTTAATTTGCTACAAATTTCTCTGTTTCCTTGGACAAATTCACTTTATCTATCCATCTTTAACGTTTGTGAAAAGTGAGTGACAACGTTATTTAATCTCAGGTGTATTTAAAGTATCATCAATATATATGAACTGCTTCTTACGTGGTAACAGGAACAGTTGTAAGTACAGAGCCAGGTAATGAAGAAATTAAAAAAAAAAAAAAAGACTTTTCATTTTTCCTAGTAAACTTGGGTAAGAGCTTACTTTCCCTAAGGAGTTCGCTTAACATACAAATACTTTTAATAGAAAAGAAATCAATTTCAAAGTGGAGCAGGTATGGTCTTCAGGCGGGGCTATCCTGTCTTGTATTAAAAAATCTGGAAGTGATGTTTTGCTGTTGAGAATTTGGAGATTTTGACATATAGATTAATATGAAAAACTTAGGGAAATAAAAACACATGAATGCAGGGGTTGTAACCTTTTCAGAACCCCACTGTGCTTCTTTGAGATTTACACTCCTAACAAATGCTCCTGTGTGGACCAGGCATGTTCTTTTGATCAGCAGGAACTGAAATCCTGGGTTTTAGACAGCCTGAACACCCCATCTAATGTCATGGGCCCAGTCATTCCTCAACTTCTGTGTTAGTGCAGAGTGTTGCTGACTATTCTTGTTCACCAGCAGATATGATCTAGACTACTTTTTAGCAGAAGAGCTTTTCATCATGCTGGACAGGCAGGTCTTCAAGGGTCAACTATACACATTCAAGAGGCGAAAGATATGCATCATGGGATGGAGAGTTTGTCAAGGAGAATGATCCCTATGCTGAGGTCAGTGCTGTTGAGTCTACACCAAGAGAAGTCTGGCTCAAAGACTCAGTGGGGATTACGGGTAGCCTTAATAGTAGGGCATTTTTCCAGATGTCTTTGGCCCTGGGTGCAATGGAGAAGAGCAGCTTGATTCCTTCCATTTCTTTCTGAAAGTGGTATGTGTCCTGTCTCATTTTAGCTCCATTTCAGCACCCATCTGACTACACTGCCATCCAAGTGGTGGCAGGCAGTTTGAACAATTGCAGCCTAAGAATTTTGATGGCCTCTTCTCGCCAAGTCAAAGATGGCTGGGTGACTGTGGTTCAGCTCTGTTCTTTTTCTCACTCTGGAGGGATGACAAGATTTTGAGAAGTAATGACTTCAGAAGAGATTTCTCAGGCTTTCATGTGCACCATGAGAAGAATGGCACACAGCTCCATGGGGGACATCTGTCCCTCTTGCAGGGCATCACCACCAGTGCAATCATGAACTCACACGGCAGCTCCATGAGAGGAGTGGCTTTGAATGTAAGAAACTGCAGTTCCATATCCTGCCCCCTGGCTGGATATAAGTACGTGTACATGTGTCTGCCTTATCCAAAGCTAAGAGAGAAGATTTATCTGTAAGGACTCTATACTGATAACTTCACTACAAAGATAAAATAATTCCAGTCTTACAAGACTTCTAGCTCTCAGTCAGGAAGTCTGGTGCGTTTTGCCAGTTTCCGAAGCAGGTGTCGAAGAGGTGTGACTATATATGTGATGCGGGCACATTTCAGGTGGTATTGTTGGCCAGATCAACCCAATTTTTTGTCTGCATGCTTTGTGAGACTCAAATGTGCAACAGTTGTTGTGACTGTCACTTCTAATTTGCACAGCCGTTGGGGTTAACAGCTCTTTCCTGAGGAGAAAAACTGTATCTATTGGCAATATAATTTTATCGTAACACAAAATTATACAAGCTTAATGTTCAGGCCATTGATATGTAACGTTTTATAGATGGAGCATGGCCATGAATTGAAAAAAAGGCACTAGCTGAATTCCCTTGCTGAAATCCACATAAGATTTTTCACGCTAACTTCTATTGCAGAAAGAGGAAATGCATCCTTAAAATTAAACTTATATCTCTGGACTGGAAGTGCACACAGGAGACCTCATCAAACAGGCCTCCTAAGCTACTGAGGTGAATATTACTAGGCAAAGCTTAGCAGTTTTGTGTCTCCCAGAGAAAAGCAGAAGAAGAGCCACCTGCACTCGTGGGAGCTCCGCTGGAAATCCCGGACTGTCAAGGACACAAGCATTTGTTTTTCCATACAGAGTAAACCAGGGCTAGCTCGGTAGTAACTAATTCCTTACGGCTTTTCTTCTCATAGATTTCCACAACTATGGAAACATTCTGATGAATATGTGTTCCCATATTTAACTAAATTGAGTTTGGATTCTTGCCCCCAAAGGAAAGTGATGGTGCTCCACAGACAATGTTTGAAATTACAGTTTTGATGCAAGGAACATAAGTGGAAATAGTTTTCCCTTTTTGGTTGTTTATAATACAGTAACAAAGCAGTGGAGTTATGTTTAACACAGTGAAGTCTCATAACTGAAATGTGTCATTTGTGTACCTGTTTCTTGGAAAACGAGCTGTTCTTCCCTTCCCAGAATCCTCTATATGTCTACAGTAACAAGAGGTGAAGACTGGCTGATTTGATGATACTACTATGTGTTAGAACTCATGGGAATTCTACATTTAGGTTTTCCTCTACAACATAGTGTTTTATCTTTTGCTATATGTTTCTTCTAATTCTTACTTTTGGGTGAATCCACAAAAATCAGCCTATATACATTGCCTGAAGCCAATACATATGAAACAGGCATAAGAGAATTTCAGAGACACTCTTTGGAAAGCAAGACGATGATGTGGTTCTCAGCCAGACTGACACAGGTCATCCTAATGCAGGCAGGGACTTCCCATTTATGCACAGGAGGTTGTCTCCAGCCTGAATCTTGCCCTTAGAGGTGTTCTTCTGGTTGCCTTTTTTCTAATTCAGGGGATGCATTTGGGAGAAAAGAGTATGGCTCTAACATGTGTCTGCTTGGTTGTCCTAAGAGACTGGAATAACCTCCTGGAGTTTATAGCGAATATCAGTTTTACAATAATCTGTCTGCTGCTTGGAGAGATGCCAGTATCTTTGTATGTGAAGTCCAACTTGTTGCTCGTTATCTGCCTGTGTTCCTCATGCAGGTCAGATGAGGGCTGCCAGCAGCAGGGCTGTGCTGGCTCGCAGGCGGAGGGCAGCCCATGCTTGGGCTGTGTGAGAAAGCAAGCCTGCGGGGCTGCTGCGTCAGGCTGGCCGTGGGACCCGGCACCGCTTCCAGCTCCGCTCTGTTTCTCAGCAGAGCAATGAGATCCCTAGGGAGCTGTTGTCTTCTGCCATCTGGCAACTGCTTGTAGAGCTCCCAGGTCTGTATTGTGTCTCCTGGCTCTTGACCAAATGAAGGTTTTAATAAGGGAGTCTTACCTATCTGTAGCCTATCCAGTTCCTTGTTGGGATCCAGACATGCTGTGTTGACCTGACACAGCGTTGCCCATCCTGGGCTGGTATTGAAGAGGTTCTGGTTGGGCAGGATGGTCTGGCAAGTAAATGACAAGCATCTTTATCTATCTAATCCTTTGCATTTTTTGAGTAAGGATAATCAATAAGACATAATAAATAGAGACTATTTACTGCAATCAGCTGTCTAGTGACAGAAGTGTTTGGGCAGAAGAGTTGAAAAAACAGTTTGTATTCCTTGGGATTCCAAGGCTGGGTCTTACATATGGCCAAGTCATTTGCTTTCTCCTTATTTCCACATCTCCATAAAAGATAGCATTTACTCTGCATTTAGAACTGTAATTCATTTGTGTTTTCAAACCAGCAGGAAAAAATGCTAATTTTTAAATTCTAATAAGTTGAAAAAAAAATTAAAATTTTGCTCATTTTCTGAGGGAAAAAAAAGAGATTGTGCTGTATTCACAAACATTGTCTCTTTGAAAATTACTTTAACAGAAGACCACACTTACCAGTATACCAATATGTTTATTCTGGAAAGAATTTGCTCTACGAATCAAGAAAAGTATTTTTTATTGCAGTGCAATGTATTGAAAATAAACCATAATAAGATATTTGAGAAGTTGAAGTTTTGATCTGATCCAGAACAGTTGTTCCTGCATTATATTTTTTTGTGAAGATGCATTCTGAGCTTCTTTCAGAAGTTTTCCTGATAAGCTTGTGAGAGAATCCAACTATTCCTTGGCATTTGCAAAAAGTTACCTGGTTATGTAATAATATACTTATTTATTAGGTTGTGGATTCTCCTTCTCTGGAGATACTCAAACCCCCCCTGGACGTGGTCCTGTGCAGCCTGCTCTGGGTGACCCTGCTTTGGCAGGGGGGTTGGACTAGATGATCCCCAGAGGTCCCTTCCAACCCCTACCGTTCTGTGATTTGTGATTTTTTTTGTCCAAATCCCACAGGTGACTTCTTATGGCAGCTTCTGCAATTGTGCTTATACTAAGAACTGGTCAGCTAATACATTGCTGTCATTCCAAAATGCTCGTTAACACTTGTCTTCAGGTATGTCCTTTAGAGCTTCTTTGTGGTATTCCTTGAAGAAACCATCTATAGAAAGCTGGATCAACAAGTATAAGTACGTAGGAGACTTTCTCGTGGCAAAAAAAAAAAAAAAATTACACTGAAAGTTTTTCATTTCATTAAAAAGAGTAATTTGGCCTTCATCCAACTAATGAAAAGACATTATTTAAAAAAAAAAGTGAAGGACTGCAAAGGGAAGGAAAATTGGCTTCATTCAAGTAATTTAAATCCAGAGTAGTTCTATTGCCTTAATTGCTGTTACATAAAATTTACTGAATTTAATTTTCAGAATAGTTTGGCTTATTTGTACTTCAGTCAAAGGTAGATGTTTTAATACTGTCACTTTAGTCAAGTGTAGTTACTTTAATACTTACAGCCTCCTTCAGGGGAGTTTAAATGCTGCATATAGGTTTTCTGGGAGGAAAGATGATTACTTAAGTGTGGTACTGTAATGAACCAATTTATAAGAATATCTGCATGAGAAATCACACTGCGTGTTCTTCTTATAATGTCATATATACACGTACGAAGGAATAGCTTAGCTCCTAGAACTTTTTTTTTTTTTCTGCTGACATCTTTGCGGTTGACTGTAGCTGAGGTCTTCCCTTTAGAAAAGGCAATAGAACAGCAACCACGATGAGCTACTGCCACACCGCCCTCCCACCACCGTGCCTGAAACCTGGCCTGGAAGAGTCAACTGCTGAATGGTCAGGCTTTCATTTTGCCTCTGACAGATGCAGTGCCAGAGGTGGGGGTGCTGTTGATAATGTGAATATCCATTCACTAAAGACAGGATGGTGGCAACAGCAGTGTTTGGTCACTTTAGTTAGCGTAGCTCACTTTGACACCCAGGACTGACATTCAGCTGGGGACCTGGAGAAGGGAGACTCCATCTACTCTGACTGATCTGATCAGTACATTTACTAGTGGACTTCATTGCGAAGGTTTTCTTCTTTTATAGTTCTTTTTGATCTGAACGTTTTCAAGAGAAATAGATGTTTCTGATGCGTGGAACAGCCAATAAAAGCATCATCAGGAAATTTATTAAAGTTACTGCAGAACTGTTCAATAGGGGTGATAGCTTGTACTAGTGAGGAGTGTTTGGAGTGAAGAATAATCCGTAGCACATTTAGATTGATATGTGAGTGGTAGGAGGCTGATATCAGAAACATAAAGAAAGTACTTTGTTCTCTTATCCATCATATGTATTTAATCTAGGGAATGTTACTGCTCACTCTGTTCACTTTGTAAGTGAAATCCAGAGATGAAAAAGAAGAATTTTATATGTTTTTCCTGACAACGGTAATGTTAAACTGTGATCAGTTTGGGATATTTCTGTAAAATATTGTGATATATGTGCATTCCTTTCTTTTCCTTCAATTTTGGTCAGCTTGTTCTGAACAAAAGCTGTTAGCTAAATAAAAATATATTATTGTTACACTTGCTGATGTGCTATCTAAAGCAAAGCAGTATTTTAGTCTATCCTTCCACTGGGAAGAAATAAAGCGAGAGAAAACAGCTGAATACATAGACAGAAGTCATCAAGGTAAAACCGTAAGTCCTATTTGTAGCCTTATACTCAGAGATCATTTAGATTGCACTGTGTAATTGCACGTAGTTGGGGGTTTTTTTGCATTCTAACTTGCTTGCTCAGTTACGGGTTTTTTTCAGACCTGGGTCATAGTGTTTAATGGGATTCCCATTAGCAAATAAAGAAAATGTAAGAAAACAAAGTGCCAGGTGGAACAGACATATTTAGTGTCTATCTGACATGTATGCAGTGATACCAGTGACTGCTCGTGCCAAGCATCTTGCAGGAAACACTTTGTGGATTCATCAGTCTGACTTCACATTGATCTGACTTAACACAGAAGTGTCTTTTATACATCTCAGGTTTCGCCAAATGAAATAGGCTATAAAGCATATCAGAAGATACTGCAAAATTTCAAAGGGTATATTTAAGAGGCACTGAGCCACAGCAAACAAATGTTAGTTATGATTAACTAAGGGAAAAAAGTTTGTGGTGGGGGGAGAAAGGGGAGCGAGGTGCCACTGGAAAACAGTTTTAACCTTGTTGGAATTTTAAGTCGGTAGTCCTTGGAGCAATTGCTGCCTTTTTTCAGCTTGTGCAGTCAGACTGAGCTACTTGTGCATAGCTTGGGGCTGTTTTTTTCCACAAAAGTACAAAGAAACCCTTATCTACAGTTTTTATCTACATCAACAGTCTGAAAATTCTCATTTCATATCTCTGAGTTGCAGCAAAGAGTAGTGCTGAACACTAGGAGGTCTGCGGTGGAAATGGCACTGAAAGTACATTGTCTAAGAATACATCAAGACTATAGAATGGCCTTGCAAGAAAAGAAACTCACAATTTGTTATTACTTAAAAATTCTTTATGTGGATTTATAAATGGCCGTTTGGGTTTGGAGGTTAAGAATCTGCCTTTGTTATGGCAGGAAAGAGTGTTAGAAGTGTAGTGTCATGTACCTGGATCACCACATTCAGTCAGTGAAATCCAAGGTAGCTTTTTAGTTAATACCTCATTTAGAAAGTCCTGTGGAAGCTCCTGAGACACCGTGGAAAGTGCTAAATGTTTTGAGATGCCGAGTTAGCCACTTAGCTTGAGTTCCATATTGATTGGATTCTTGGATCCCTGTTGCCATTGCCTCTGTGTATGACCTGTTCATAATTACACTGTGAATCATTTCGAGTTTTTTTCTCACATAAGTGGTTATGAGCAATCATAAGCACTATTTAATTATATATCCTATATATATTTGATTCTTGGGTTAAACGTGTGATTAAAGGGTGGTTTTGGAAAATTGCAGGCGTGATTCCTAGAAGCATTTGAATTTGTAACCATTATAAACCCATTGTCTCTAACAAATTTCAGAAGCTGAAGAATTAAAAGAAATTGAGAAAAAAAAAACCCACTCAGGCATCACAGTTTGACACCCAAAATTGAAATAAAAATTGTTTGTATCTGAGGGATCTTTACCGCATTGCATCTGAAACACTTCACTTCTCTGGAGGACCTGTGTTTATGACATGAAAATGATCTTTAGCTTCTGTAAGCAAAGATGTCATCTCTAATTACTACTATCAGTTTCCAGACAAGCAATTCATGTCATTGAACGCTTATTGGGAAAATCAGCATTTCGAAGGTCTTGATCTTGTTTGAATTCTTGTTTGGTTCAAGCAGAATTTTGTCACGTGTCCTTTTCAAAGATTGCTGTTTATAATCGGTACTGTAGAGTCCAGATCTCCTAGGTTTTCCTAATATGTGATTAATGTTCAAAGCTGTGTCCATTGTCTTTTCATCGTGCCACTTCCAAGAAGAGCCTGGCTCCATCTTCTCTCTTCCCTGCAACACATCCCTTCCTATGGAGTTGACTGTCAGCCTCTATGGGTGCACGGGGTTCTTGCTCCCCCGGTGCAGGACTTTACACTTCCAGTTGCTGAGAGCTGTGGTGGTGCTGTGCTGCTGCTGGCTCTGTTTGGCCTCCTCCCATGGAAGCCTGTCGCGGGTTGGCGATGTTAATGATTTCTGCTTTCGTAAATGCTTCTTCCTTAGGTGGATATTTCCTCCACTGTAAAATCTCAAATTAGGAAAAATTGGAACAGGAGTTACCTGGGGAACTATATGATCATTTCATATTATGTATTTGTCATTACTATGAGAGAAGAGCCCTTATTCCTATTAGTGCCTGATCATGGATTTCACTGTAAAAAAGAAAATCTAAAATAGATTTTTGCTAGCTACCTTTTTGGTTTGTGTTAGCTGACATTTACTCTTCTTCGTTTGAAATTTCATAGTTACAAATTGAAATATTTTAAAGTAAGGTCATGTTTTTCCAATTTATTTTTCTGTGTGCATATAATGTAATTCCTAGAAAGCATCTTAAGAAAGAAGAAAGGGCAAAGAACAGACAACTGATGGTACTACCAATAAACCTTCAAAAGTACAATACTTTCTGAAATAATAATGGTTAAGAAATGGCTGGCTAAGTGTCCCTTTGACACTTGTCTGGTCCTTGAAACTGTGTCAAGTCTTAGAGGAAACTCATCCCAGTGACTAACCCGGTGTCCAGAGGGTCAGCCTTTTCCCTTTCTTGGGATGAAGGAAGAGGTAATTTCTGAAATAGTTTGGTCTCTTATATTTTGAAAGCTTCCATGTCATCTTTTCTATCACTATAGTTACTCCTTTTGTTTATAAACAGTGAAAGTACTTTTTTGTTTAGCATTCTCAAAGGTGAGTGGAAGGGAGAAGATTTGCTTTATATTCTAGAAATTCCAATAAATTATCATTTGGAATTTCAGGTGGATTTCCTGCTCTCTTAATTTATTATTCTTACTTTTATTGATTAATGGAAAGACGGAGTATTATACTGCTCCTTTGTACTTCATCCAACTGAAAACGAGCTTTCTGATAAGTCTCAGTCAGGTCACTGCATTGTACAGCTTCATAGATCAATGTCTTCAGTGATTTATATCTTCTCATTGATTCTAGAAAGCTTGCCATTTCCAGAATGCAGGGCCTGTTTTCATCTGTTGTTTTCTGTTGGCTCTAGGGCCTATGGTGTGTGATCAAAGGGTTCATCATCAGTGTGCTATTTGTTTGATTGATAGAACAAACTGAACACTTAGAAAGAATGGGCAGGGCAGGATGTCATTTTAGATTTGCAAAATACTTTTGGTTTCAGAAAAGGAATGACAGTGTCAGCCAGCTTGAGAAGCTTGCTCAGTGTGGGATTTGATTGCGAGGGTCTCATTAATTTCTGTGGGAGCAGGTCTACAGTGAGGAGCATAATCGTAGCTTCCTTTTAGTAAAATTTGAATATTTCATATTTTTATTGTCTCTTGGTTGACGCAGAGCATTAGAGATGTAGATGAACATCTACTGTAGAATTCTCATCAGGCTGCTGTGTTTGCATCCTCTCGTGGTACAGGCACGTCTTAAACTCTTGTTGGTCTGGGGAGACCAAGAGCTCAGTTGTTGCTTTTTTTGCCTTTTTTCACCCCTTTTTTTTTTTTCAGCCTGTCCAGCTTACTTCCAGAGCACCATTTCCATCTGTTGCCTTTTCACAGAAGTGAGACTGCATTGATCAGCAGGGTAGCACTTACTCTGCCTTTGCTGGACTTCTGACCTGGAGAGTACTTTGCTATTCGGCTTGAAAACCCAGCCTGCCTTTAATTGTGCAGTACGTGAGGCATACAACAGAGACCGTTTAGATTCAAAAGATGGTCTTTGTATGAGGTAACACAAGAAGTGTAGAAATCTAGGGGGAAAAAAGAGAATAAGCTTCCTCCACGCCATTGTTTGCTGCCTTCAGCATGCTCACTCCAGAGCTTTCTATAGGATTTAATCATCATCATGCAGGAGACAGATACACATTTCCTCTTGCATATCTCTCTCTGCCCCTGCCTGCCTCCCCCCACCAGGCAGCTGCCTTTGATATTGGCAGATTTTTTACTCTTAAGAGGATTCTGTTGTTTCGAAAGCCTTTGGCATCCTCCCTCTTACGTGGCTTGACTTTAAGCACACAGGGTGTTTTAAGAAGCACCATTTTTGTTTGCTGTCTGGAGTGTGGATTTTCCACTCTGCCCTTCCTGTAGATCACCCAGGTAGAACTGGTTGAAGTGAGAGGACAGGGCCCTCAGCAAACTGCATGCCGAAGCATCGTTTCTGAGGTTGGTAATGTTTTCCTCCATTCTGCGGCTTTTTCAGGTAGGGTAGGTGACATATCAGGGACCTTTTTAGCCCATGCCTGAAACACTGAAACTCATTTGTAATTATTCAGTAATGAACTAGTTTTGAAAATATGTGAGCTTACTTAAACGCTCGAGCAGAGTAACAATAGTAAGTATCTTGAGGTATTCCAGTGCACATCATAGTAAAACAGGATGTGTGTTCTTGGTTATGCCACTAGTGTGCAAAGTTCATCAATTCGTAATTAAAAGATGAATGGGTTACTTCTTTAAGGGACTAGGATTTACTCTGAGAGAAGTTGCACTGCTCCCCTTTATGTGAAGAGATTTCATAACTTTGGCTTTCTTCTGCCCATCGTTTGAAATTGCTGCCTCTGGTTTGAGCAGGGAAGGTGTCCCTGTGCAGATGTTGATATTTTCTTCTGTTGTTAGTCACATCTGATTCATGTCATGTTCCCTCATAAAATGATTGTTTGTGTTTGAATTACATCAAAGAGATACCTTTGGGGTTTTTTTTCCCCATCAAAGTGGTTTATGTCAATGCACTCATCAGGGCAACTTGGAGGGAAAATGGTTGAACGGCTCTTTTACAGATATTTGATCACTGCACCAGTGAGTAGCAAGCACAAAAAAAAAAAAGCCCCAACTACTATGTTTATGGTTCCTTTGTGATCAGGATAGCGCTAATGCTGGAATCCTGATGGAATGGCTCTTTGACGTCTGTTTTGAGGCTCCAGATGAGATCTGTGCCTCATGGTTTGTGTAAGAGTATTCAGTGATTAAGCCCTTAGTTTGTGAAATTGATTCTTGATTAAATTTTTAACATAGTAATAGTCAATTTCTGAGCTAGTTAATATTTAAAAAAGACATTGTTAGAAATGTGGTTCACAGTGCTGATTTTTAATTCAGTTGTGTTTATGGGGTTTAATTAAGATAATGTCTTGCTGTTAACTCTTGAAGAGTTATATTTGCAGTTATTTAAGCTGGATCAGTTCTTCATGAAAATACATATTTTTATGCTTAGACAGAGCTTGTGTTCTGTAGTAGTTATGGGAAATACATCTCACTTACAGACTAACCCAGAGATGGTGAAAGTGTGTGCCTTTGTATACAAGAATTACCAAAAAGGCACACAAAGAAAACTAAGTGCTCATTAAAGGACTTCTCTAGGTTTGTGTTGACACCCATTATTTAATAGTGATTTACCTCACATTTTCCATTCTTAATCTTCTCATTAGTTGTTGTGCTGCATCTGCTTACATAGTTAAAGTGGTTTACAAGGTAGAGACTGTCCGCTTTGTGTTGCACTCAGATGATAATTCACTCCATACATCCATGTCGTTCTCTTCTTTCCCGTTGTGCCTGCCTTGTCGTTTTGGGCAATATTTTACATTGCCTGCTTGTGGTCTCAAAGTTTTGCCTGTTCTATCTCATTCTCTCTCTCAACACAGAACTTGGACACATAATTAATGGAGTTAGTAGGATTCACTGTTCAATCCTATGATTTTTATAGACCTCTTGTAAAACTCAGCAGCCCTAGTCCACTCAGCAGCAGCAGCTAATAATAACCCAATCTGACTGACTAGTAATAGACCGGGGCACTTCCAGAAAGTTGGCTGTCAGTTTGATTCTCTCCAGTTATATATTAGAGTGGATCTTAAATCAGTGTTCAGGTGATAGCTTGGTTCTCAGCCCATTATTTAGTAATTCAAACATTAGCTCTAGATGAAGAAAGGTGATATACATTAGGCACAAACGTATGTTGGCTTTTCCTCAATAAACCACTTTATATCTCAGTGGCGAAATGCTTCCATTGAAACCTGGTATGCTCAATTTTCGTTGCAACTTTTAAAAAAGAAAATGCCTGTTATTTTATTAAAAAGATGATGAGTTCAACTTTTTAAAGATCTTAAGTAGATGTAGTGGTTAAGTTGTGCATACACTTTTGCAGAACTGGCATAGCAGCATGTTTCACAGACCCTTCATGACTCCGCTTATTTAGTACTGTAATCATGTAACTAGCAACTTGCTCTGTCTTTTTTTTCAGTTGTATACAAGGGAGATTTTAAGATATTTGCATAGCTAACTTCATTTCCACCTGTGAGTAATGACGTTTTAAAAAATCATTTCAGGAAAAGCTGTCAGAAGACGGTAGGAAATGTAAAGAAGGCATGGAAAAAATTCACAAGCCAGCAGATGAAGATTCAAGAAGTGAAAGCAGCAGCACTGAAGAGGAAAAAGAAAAGACAAAATTGCTGTTGGAGCGTTTGAAAGCTCTAGAGGTAAGAAGTACAAAGGTTTCACACATAAAAGACCACCCTGCCCCCTCCTCATTCCTGTATGGTCACTAAATCACCCTGTAGTATAAATCTAATCTTTCGCAGTTCACCTGTGGTTGTGTTACGGGGTATTTTTTTTACGATTCATTTACCAAGGGTGGACAGGAAGCTTAGTCTTAGAACCATTGAAAGAACCCTGTCTAATGCTGAGCATTAGATATCTTTAAAAAGAACTTCATACATTATTTTAATTCAATTGAGACTATTTAATAAGAAGTACTGTTTTTCTTAGAATCATAGAATGGTTTGGGTTGGAAGGGAACTTAAAGATCACCCAGTTCCAACCCCCCTGCCATGGGCAGGGACACCTTCCACCAGACCAGGTTGCTCAAAGCCCCGTCCAACGTGGCCTTGAACCCTGCCAGGGAGGGGGCAGCCACAGCTTCTCTGGGCAACCTGAGCCAGGGCCTCACCACCATCAGAGTAAAGAATTTCTTCCTTACATCTGATCTAAATCCACCCTGTTTCATTTCATATCTGTGACCCCTTGTCCTGTCCCTACATGCTCTTGTAAAAAATCCCTCTCCAGGGGTCTGTTCTCCAGGCTGAACAGCCCCAACTCTCTCAGCCTTTCCTCCTGGGAGATGTGCTCCAGTTTTCGGATCATTTTTGTGGCCTCCTCTGGCCCCGCTCCAACAAGTCCATGTCTGTCCTGTGCTGAGGGCTCCAGAGCTGGATGCAGGACTGCAGGTGGGGTCTCACCAGAGCAGAGCAGAGGGCCAGAATCCCGTCCCTCACCCTGCTGGCCACGCTGCTTTGGATGCAGCCCAGGGTACAGTTGGCTTTCTGGGCTGTGAGCACACATTGGTGGGTCATGTTGAGCTTCTCATCAACCAGCACCCCCAAGTCCTTCTTCTTAAGGCGGCTCTCAATGTTTTTTACTGGTTTTGCTTCAATTATTAATATTATAAGAATAATACATGTGGTGTAACAACTGTCATAAAACCAGTGTTGCTTCATTGTGGTTTATTGCTGAACTTCTAACTGCTGGACTGCTTGCTTGGGAGAGCTCGGGTCTGTTTACTGCTAGATTGTGGAAAATCTGTTTCCTTGGAGAACTGCACACTCTACACTTTGAGTGCATTTCTGGAAAATTAAAATGGATAAAATAATGCACCTTGTGGTAATTCCTAACTAGAAGAAAACTTTTAAAGTGTTTTTTAGGCAACCATGGAAAAGATGCAGGTTAGACTCTAACTGCTATGTATATGAACTTATTTTGTGCTCCTTGATACAAGGATGGGTTTCGATGTCTATGCAAAAATAAGACTGTGCGTATTTTAATATCATTTTGAACTAGTACAAAAGCATATTTTTAACTTTTCAAGTGTTTCCCCCATTCTATTCTGTTCAAGTATCTATGTAGTGTTTATGTATGGATAAATGAATGCCTTAGAACGAGCCTAGTGGCATTTTGCATATGCAGAGTCTCAGTAAACAAAGACTTCATCACTGGGCCTGTACATTTTTTGTTAAGTGTGAAGGCTCTTTTGCATCGTAACTTTTCTTTTGAGTTGTGCTCTGATCAAATGAAAACTCTGGATTTTTGTTCTTGAGGGCTTTGTTAAAAATGTGACATGAACAGTTATAATCATGTTTGGATCTAAATACAGAATCTGAAATCTGAAAGATATAGGCAGTCTCTGCAATTTTTCTTTCCTTTAAAATCTTAGGCTGTTTGTAAAATAAACACATTTAATATTAATTAACTCTAATTTTGCGTTGGGTAAAAAAACACAAGGTACTAAATTTTTAAGGCCTATGAAACTGATAAATGTGCAGTTTACTATAGTCTTGCTTTGTCGATGGAGAATGACTGTAGGTTCCTTACAGTCTTTTAGTTCCTAATATGCATGATTTGTGTTTGCTTCGCCTTCTTCTTAATCACTCTGCGTGACAGTTGCAGTTCTTTATGCCTTCAGTTGATAGTAAGTTGTTCAATAATGTCACAGCCTTTATCAGTTGTGGCAAATTGCCCAGATACATAACGTAATGTTGTGGACAGACAGAATCTAGTTCTGGAAGGTCAGTGAATAGGTCTCCTCACTGATGTCAGTGTTGTGCAGTAGCTTGTTCAAAAACACATATTAGTGAATGCCAATGCTTCAGGAATTAATCTACATAAATAGTCTAAGGAGCTGTCAAAGTGGAAAGATGAACTGCAGGGCCAACATTAATTGTGGCTCAAGATAATTAAAGCAAAGTGTTGTTAATTGTGTTGGTTAGTGTTATATATTCTTGCACTTAATTTTTCCCTTGAAGAATATAAATTCTAGTGTCAAAGACACTGTGGTCTATTAGTTGAGAGACTTACTTTTTTAAGTTGTATGCAATTAGCAGTTCTAATCCTTTACTATTTACAGAGTAATCATTCTATTTTAGTCTATATAGAAACGAATAAAAAATTACTGTTTGTTAGTTCCGTTGCTGTGAGTGTCAGAATCTTTAATCTTACTTTACGTGATGAAATGTTACTATGTCATACTCAATTAATAACATCAGCAAGGCTAATAAAGTACTTTCTAAAGTTGGTCCTCCATCTGTGCACTGTAGAATCTGAAGACTGCCAATAAACAGAACCTAGTAAAAGTTATAGTTAAAATGTGGGACCTGCTCCATTAATGCCTATTAATATAATTTCATGAATATCAGAACTTTTAAGAAATCTTTTCGTATCTCTTCATATTTGCTTTTTGTTACTCAGGTGTAGCTCATGAAAAGATGTAACCCAATGTGTTAGAGCATTGTAAAATTACTCTATCCTCCTCCTTACCTATTTTCATTGTCCTGTTGCTAGAATGAGCTTCTCTTGAAAAGAGGGACTGTAGGTTTGTATGTATATATGTGTATATGTATATAATGTATATGACAGTGTACATCTAGGGAAAACTTTGAGCAAGCGGTGTAACATTTTCATTATACAGAAGTTTAGATTCGGCAGGTTTTTTTATGGTTAATACCTTCTCTTGACTGATCACATTAAAACGAAAAATGTTGTGTATGTCTGAGCTAAGTTTCAAATGAATGAGGTACCAGAAGAGAAAACCTTTCCACCAGCACGGGGATAAACAAGTAGTTTAGCCAATACAAATACAATACAATAGATTATTTAGCTTCTTTTATGTAGAATATCTCTATGGGAAAAGTTCCTGTTCCATACATGAAATAAATTGTTTCTGCCCTTTCTGGAGTACTGGCATGGTAGATAGGAGGTACGTGATGGCTTTCTTCAGGAATTTCTGGCAATGTGAGGAAAACTGTAGTCATCTTAGACTGTTGGATATGGACTAGGAAATTATCAAATCTGAAGTGTTAAAAAAGGGCTGAGGCTTCATTTTCACAGAAGAATTTCTTTAAATAGCTTCCATATCAGTAGAGTTGTAGTTAACATTTTTTTTTTCCTATACTTGGGTGCTGTCAAATGTATTGCCAAATAATTTTCTGTAATACCTTTTAGATTTTATTAACTTCTGTTTAACCTAGAGAGTTTCTCACTGAACAATACAAATCAGTATAATAAAGTGTCTTTGTTGTCAGCCCAGGTGAAAGTTATCGTATACTTAGGTAAGAAATATATATACATATTCTCCCATTGCTCCTTTTACCTATAATGTTTTTACATCCTGTATCATTTACAGCAAATTCTATTTGTGCTCTGCTGACTGATAAATGCCATACGTTTCTAATCAAATGAAACAGATGACAAATAACAAATGGTTCATACCATCTTGTATCCCATTTTATGTAGTTGAAATTAATTGTGATTTCCTGGATATCAAAATTCCTTTGTGCCTTCAGCATTTTTAGTTGGCTGCTCTTGAAATGCCACTTAATTTACTTCAGCAGTTATGATCAAATGCCTTCTAACTCTTACAAAGCACCAAAAAAAATTTTCTGATAACTTCTCTGTGTATTTGGAGTGCTGCAAAAAATGAAATATTAATGAAGTACGCTGAATAACATATCAGCTCCTTCATGTTTTAAATCTGCTTTTGTCACCAGAAGAATTGCAAGTTTTTTTAAATGGTAGCCAGAAATGTACAAAAAATATAATTTATTCTGGACATGCATCAACCCCTGTACAACAATTCCGGGTATATGTAGGTATATACGCAATTACAGTAAAACAATAGTGTTTTATTTCCAAAGTCATATGCATGTAAGTTGGAAATTTTTCACAAAACCTTAATTTGCCCTCCTGGTGGGTATGTTAGATATTAGATGGACTCTTATTGCAAGATTGTATACTATTTCTAGTTTCCAGCAAACAGTTTACACAGTCACAGTGCACAGAGGAAAACTCTGAGAATATTCTGTATTTGAAAAACAGTGTCTGTAAAGGCCTTAAGACTGTCCCAGAGCTTTGTTATACAATATGGAGCTATGGGCTCTCTGCCCCAATTTAGCCTTAAATGACTGAAATACAGGCTGCCCGAGCACCTGCATAATTGCAAGTGAATTAAATTGATATACTGAGTTAGTGTCAGTCTTAATCTAAACATGTCTGTAAAAGCCGTAGTTACTTTGATTTAAAAAATTTAATCAGTGATAAATACTATGTCAGTTTTGAAGGCTTATTAAAGTCTGTCATTTGCACAGACAATTATGCAGTGAGGATAGTTCAGTATGAATTAACTATGTCTAGCTGTATGAAATGCTCCAGCTCTTCTGGACTTCCTTTGCAGCTGCAGTAGGGCACCTTTCTTAGAGAGTATTTGCTTTTGGTTGGTTATGAAGAAAGTAAATTGACTGGGCTTGCTCCGAACTAAATGACCAAAGAGTAGTTACTGGAGGTTGTTTTGGATGATGCTCTGCTTAGCCAATAAAAAGGAGTTCTGTAAGATACACAAATTTTGTTCTTTCACACGCTGCATGTCCTCTCAATTCCTCAAAAAGAAAGAGGAGTGTGAGTAGATACTGGATGAAGACTCAAGAAGACTGGATTCAGTTCCCATCTCGGCTGCAGATGTCTTGCATCCTGTATGGTCTGTTTGCTCTATTTGAGCCTTGGTACCCCATCTGTAGACAGGTGAAGAGCTAGAATGAGACATGCAGTCCTCTGGCTTCTTCTGTCTGAATGTATTCTTACACTTGGACTCAAAGACATGGAACTGGAAACAACTCAAGGGAGAGGGCCGTAATGCCCTGGTTTAGTCTGGTAGGGTAACACGTTTTACACAGGAAACAAAGAGCAAAACAGATACAGAAGAGGCGGAATTAAGGTTTCGAGTCTACGTGTCTATCCAGCTCCTAGACACTGAGTCACCACATATAAAGAACATCTAAACTACAGATCCTAGATCTAGTCTGCAGGAAAAAAAAAATCAATTGCCCCTACTCACTCCAACCCTCTCTTTTTGCTGCTTCCCCTATGGCAGGAGTCGGCACGTACGTTGCATCATATGGTGCACCATGTTTGCCTTACGACAAGATGTCCATCTGTTATGGGATGAGTAGTGCCTGCGTTTGAGATAGGACATCATATTTTGGAAGTGGAAGATGTCCGGGCTCATGGTAAGGGGCTTGGAACCAGATGATCTTTAAGGTCCCTTCCAACCCTTACCATTCTATGATTCTGTTGTATAATTCTATGATTTTTGCTAGCACCTGTTCTGTTTCGTGGCTGGCTGTGCGTGTCTCATTTGACCACACACGGTCCCATTCCACTCCCCTCTGTTAGATGAGCAGTGTACCATCACCTTGTTATGGGGAGTTCATGAGTTTTGGTTATGTGGGGGCAGTGTCCACTCTTCAGAAGAGATGATTTATCCACATTAGCGTATGATGGCACACAACTAGCTCCTTGCTAAAAACACAGTGTTTACATTCAAATTAAAATAAACGTTGTCAACAAGGAAGTGGTTCCCCTGGTTTGCTGAGTGTCCCCCTTCCCTCCCAGAAGTTCTGCAATGGGCACGAGTTCCACTGGCCTCAAAATACAATGATTGAAGGCTGCTCACAACCTTGCATTTTTCAGCAAATAGGAAGCCACTAGGGTAGCATTAAATTGTAACCTTGAAGTTATCAAATGAAAAGCCTAATTCATGTGTGAAAATCTCATTGCTTGCGGGTGAGTGAGACTCAATGTAAGTTTCAGTAAACTAAGCTGCGGTAGAAGCAGTATCTGCTAGGGAAGAGTCATGAAACTGCTCTAATTTTAATTATAGAATGTTGCCCTCTTGCCCTTTGCAGTTCATCATAGAAAGATGTGTTTTGTTTTAACAAATTGAGCTTTGGGAGAAAACTCACTCAGGATAATAAGCTAAATGTTCAAATATATTAGAGGGGTAATTTCCCTTGTATCATCGCCATTAAACAAATGAGGAAGTATGTCAAGTATTTCCCATATTATGTTTTTACTACCCTGCAGAGGAAGAAAGACATGATATCAATGAACTATAAAAAAGATAAAAAAGAAATATGAGAAGGGTGCATATTTCCTTTGAGTGGATTGAGAAGATAACTTTGAGTGGGGTGCTGGTGGCTTTTGTTTTGCTCTTACATTATTTTCTCTTCTTCCCCTCCCCACCATTTTCCATGTACTACAATCTAAAGTGTTAAGAAATTTAATAATTATATTATTTTCCATGGAAAGAAACATACAGTATGCAGGGGCAAAGAGCCTGAGTTTCTGAAAATAACTGTGAGAAAAAACTTTTTGTTTCCTGAAAGTTAGCTGCTTCACTTTGGTTTATAGGAAATTTGAATCACTTTACTTACATGCATAGAAAAATCATGACACTTTGAAATATTTTTTAGCAATGTTCTAAATATTTTGTAGCAACCAGTCTTGTTCTAGCCAATGCATTTAAACTGATTCAGCCAGAAGCCTCTTCTTAGCCCAATGCCTTGGCCATCCACATAACTAGATTCATTATGCTGATCAGTCACCAAAGGCCAACCTACTTAATCCCAATTATTGGATTATTTTACTTCTAAATCTTTTCAGTAGGAGACTTTTATAATTATTTTTCTGAACTGTGCCTAAGAACTCCTTTCTTTATAGCCAGGGATGAGACAGTGAGGCAGGGAAAGTCTGATTTCCAAACTTCTCCCGTGGCTGATAATGAATCAGCATTGACTTGCATCAGTGGCTTCAAAAACAGCCCAGTTTGTTCCAGCTCTTTGCTGGTGATAGTATTGGCAAACTGTTTTAGCTTCCCAATAATCAAGTGAATTTTAAATTAAAACCAAACAAGTACTCTCAAGCTGAATGTATTCTGTAATCTGTTGATACTTGAACTGTTCTACTGTAGGTCTTCAGTGGCTCAGTTGGTCCTAGTCTTTGAGATGCGTGTCTTATGGCTGCTATCTGTTTCTCCTTGCCTTTGTGCTCTGGGGTGCTTTCCTCTTTGCCATATGTCCTCACCCACTCCTGCTGCAGTCTTGAGATGCACCTCCTTCCCAGATGTTTGTACCCTCCATCCTGCCAGCTCATAGAATCATAGAATGCTATTGGATTGAGAGGGACCTTTGAAGGCTGTCTAGTTCAACCCCCTGGCAATGAGCAGGGACATCTTCAACTTGATCAGGTTGCTCAGAGTCCCATCCAATCTGACCTTGAATCTTTCCAGGGATGGGGCATCTACAGCCTCTCTGGGCAACCTGTGCCAGTGTTTCACCACCCTCACTGTAAAAAATTTCTTCCTTATATCCAGTCTAAATCTACCATCTTGTCCTGTCGCAACAGGCCCTGCTAAAAAGTTTGTCCCCTTTTTTCTTACAGGCACCCATTAAGTACTGAAAGGCCTCAAGAAGGTCTCCCCACAGCCTTCCCTTCTCCGGGCTGAACAGCCCCAACTCTCTGAGCCTTTCCTCACAGCAGAGGGGTTCCAGCCCTCGGATCATTTTTGTGGCCTCCTCTGGCCCTGCTCCAACAGGTCCATGTCTGTCCTGTGCTGAGGGCTCCAGAGCTGGATGGAGGACTCCCGGTGGGGTCTCACCAGAGCAGAGCAGAGGGCCAGAATCCCCCCCTCGCCCTGCTGGCCATGCTGCTTTGGATGCAGCCCAGGATATGGTTGGCTTGCTGGGCTACGAGTGTATGTTGTTGATTCCTGTCCAGCTTTTCATCCCCCAGTACCCCCAAGTCCTTCTTTGCAGGGCTGCTCTCCACCTCTTCATCCTCCAGCCTGTATTGATAGTGGGTGTTGCCCTGACCCAGGTGCAGGACCTTGCACTTGGCCTTGTTGAACCTCATGAGGTTCATGTGGGCCCACTTCTGGAGTTTGTCCAGGTCCCTCTGGATGGCATTCCATCCCTCAGGCGTGTCAATCGTGCCACTCAACTTGGTGTCCTCATGCCCCCCTGCTGTTCAGAGCTTTCACTGTGGCTTTTCCATCCATCCTACATGTTGCCCACAAGTGCATGAAGCTACATTCTCTGTAGCTGGCACAGACACTGAATAGCTTTTGGTGGTCGATGCACCTTATTAGTTGTGATGTTGATAAAAATAATATCTTCTTATAGAAGATGAAGACTAATAGAAAACTCTTCTGGGCAGAGTTAAATTCAGTTAGTATATGATGAGTATTGAAGAGAAGAGATGATGTACTTCTTGCGGACACGTAAAATGTTGAGGATCTAAAAGGATTTTCTTTTTTTCTCTCTCCTTTTACACTTTTCTTTGTAAGCCAGACAAAATTCATAGCAAATTCTTTTTTTGGCATGCAAAAATCAACATGATCTAATACGGATATGAATTTACTCAGGGCTGTTGAAAATAGCTCTGCCCACTAGATGTAGGAAGAGCTGTTCAAGTTTGCGCTGGTTTTCATTCCTCTAACCACTTGCTGCTGTTTTTAGAGAGAGACCGCTGATTGACTGTTCCATCAAACAGTTCCATCTGAAGTGGGAGAGTGCCTTGATATCAGTAAGTCTGTACATGAAGTCATTGCCTCTGTGACTGGTGGAAGAGGCGTGGAGGAGGCCGTTCATATCTGCATTTTTGTGACTATTCAGTTCAATGAAAGCTTAAAATACTTAGTTTCTAAAATCAACCGTGGTGCCTCCTGGGAATTTTAGTCTGAATAACAGATAGTATTGTTTTATTTTCTATCTAAGTTTAAGGGGGAAAAAAGGGTGTTGACTTGCATCTCCTATGAAGCACAGCAGTGGTTCAGAAGTTAAATGTTTTGAGTCACAACATACAAAGCTTCTGAGTTTCTGGCAGACATTGAAAAGGTAAAAACTTTCAGACTGACTCTCTGCTTTCTACTATGAGATACCCACAAAGCAGTAATCTGTTGAAATTTGCTAATTCAGCGAACTGCACAACAGAATATGCTCCGACTAGTGTTCCTATGCTGTTCCATTTTAAAATTGCATTTAATTGTTGTAAATGTGACATCATAGAGTCATAGAATCATAGGATGGAAAAGACCTCTAAGATCATCAAGTCCAACCATCCACCCAACAACACCATGCCTACTAAACCATCACGTCATATCCCATCAACTACTTGTCTAATGGGAGTTTTTGCTGCCTATCTGCCTGTTTCTCCTTTAGCCTACTCATACAATCAATTTAAGTTTTACTAAAAGTTACTAGCTTTCTACCATCAGATACCTCATGCACCAGTACAGGCTTGGGGTGGACCTGCTGGAGAGCAGCTCTGCAGAGAGGGACCTGGGCATCCTGGTGGACGACAGGTTAACCATGAGCCAGCAGTGTGCCCTGGCTGCCAAGAAAGCCAATGGGATCCTCGGGTGCATCAAGAAGAGTGTGGCCAGCAGGACGAGGGA
>Ga0065711_1027152_pt1 | contig 53399 bp, 42 predicted proteins | sample Hoacrofraction12_FD_59098 | JGI IMG/M metagenome (GOLD analysis project Ga0065711, IMG submission 59098) | Hoatzin crop microbial communities from Cojedes, Venezuela - Epithelial fraction 12 v2 (version 2) | ecosystem: Host-associated > Birds > Digestive system > Esophagus > Crop | place...
TTTTTGTATAGCAGGGACCAACACCATATTCCAGGTGTGGCCTGACAAGCACCAAGTAGAGTGGGATAATTATTTCTTTATCTCTGCTGGTGACACCCTTGTTGATGCAACCCAGTATCCTGTTGGCTTTCTTTGCCACAGCAGCACACTGTTCACTTATATTGAGCTTGTTGTCCAACAGGACCCCAGGCCCCATTCCACAGAGCTGGTCTCCAGCCAGGTAGACCCCAGCCTGTGCCACACTTCTGTATTACGTTTTTCCAGGTGCAAGACCTTACACTTGTCTTTGCTGAACTTCATAAAGTTCTTGTTAGTCCACTCTTCCAGCCTATCCAGGTCTTCCTGCACGGTGGCTCTCTTTTCTGAAGCGTCCACCAGTTTGGTATCATCGGCAAACTTCAACAGGGTACACAATTGCTTTTGTGACCACTCCTTAATTTAAGCTGTGGGCTGGTGAGCAGATGGGTCAGAGCTAACCAAACAGGCACAGCAGTCCAAAGGAACGGAATCCCATCCCATATACGTTGTCACTTCCCAGGACCTCGCTGCATCCCCATGCTCTTCTCAGCTTGATCCTGACATACATCACGGCGAGCAGGATCCTAAGTTGGCCATGGCCAGAGATCCTTCAGCAGCTTAGACAAATCCTAGATGTGGCTGAGGTTAGGTGAGGTTAGAACCTTGGTGAAGTTAGAGCCTCCAGCTCTTCATCTCCACTGCAAATGGGACAGCAGCCCCAGAAGTCATGACGGGAGCATACAGGTGGCACCATAAAGGAGACCACAGCTACATCCCCTCTGCAATTAAAGAGAATAGCAATGGGCACAGGCGTGTTTCTGCATCCAGCGAGCACCAAGGAAGCTTGCTGATGGGAACTTCAGCAGGGTTCAGCAGACCTGGGTGGCACTGATATAATGCCTTACTTGCACCTCCATTGCTGGTGTTACCCAAGCTAGCAAGACTAAAAAAAACAACCAACTTATAGAGAGGAGGCAAGAAAGGCCTCCACATTTTTCAGTGATTCAGCACTACAGTTCTCATTGACACCACAGCAAAGACAAGCTCTAGTGAAACTCTCCTTGGTTTTCAGAAGGCCCAGCCTGAGCTGTCTGCACCACTGATCCCAGGAACTGTAGCAGGAGTGAGACTTTCCTGTGAAAGGTCTTCCTAAAACTGAAGAGAGGAGGTGAAGCTCATCCCCTTCACCACCTGTGAGCTTACCTGGCCAAGAATGCACTGCCTTTTCCTTCCTGAACTCTTCTTTAATAAGAGATGACAGGTGGTCACTATGACAGTGCCCATTTACTTTAGCACATTTACCATGCGCTGTTTGTTCAGAGAGACTATCCACCAAAGACATGTTCTTTCATCAAACCACACATACTGGTGCAATTATTCTTCTTGAGGATGCTATTTCTGGGGACAGAGTTACAGCAAAGGAAAGGTGAGGACAGCCTGGGTGGTGCGTTCAGCGAGTGAAGGTTTCATAAACATTGTTGTCCTGCGTGTTACTGCCCTTTGCCATTATGGAAATTACACACCCAGCTCCAGTCCTTGGTTCTGGCCCTCAGTGAAACACCAGTGCACATCCATGTGGCATTGCAAGGACTGGGACAAAGGCTGGTTCATTATCACAGTCCAAGCATAAAGGAGCAGCAGCGGAGCTCAGAGACCCCTAAACAGCAGCACTTTCTAGGTCTGCGCCAGTTCTTTATGGGTACAATGACCTTTCAGGCTGCAACCTGGCTGAGATCAAGCCCTAGGAGATATCTTGCCTGTGGGACCACATGAAGGGAAGAGATCATAACGTTTCAGCTCAGAGGACCAGCTCCCAGGGCACCATGGAGTGTAGCACTCGGGACATGGGGTAGAAAAAGGGCCAGACATTGTACTGCAAATGCCTGAGGTACAGCCCTTACAGCAAGGTAGAGACACTACCTAAAGCTCAAGTTCAGCCTGCAAGGTACGCCAGGATTCATGAAATGGATAGCATGCACATATCCCGTAGGAAACACTGATCACCTTCAGGAGCAAACCACGACCCAGCAGAACCTAGCATTGCTCCAACTAAACAGATTAGAAACTTGCACCTGGAGGCTACTACCCGCCTATCAGCAACAGGGAGTTCAGAAGAATTGGGGATTTCCAGTAAGATTGACACAAACCTCTTGAGGTTCAATAAAAGCAAAAGCGAAGTCCTTCCCTAGGTCATCCCATGACTTTGCTGCCTGGGAAGAACCCCAGACAGCCGAACAGGCTCCACAGAAAGGGACAGAGGGGATCCGGAGGGACATCAAGGTACTCCTAGATGGGCAGCATGCCCTGTTGCAGCAACGACACCCATCTCAGCCTCAGCAAATGTGCAGGCAGAGAAAAGGGATTCCACCCCTTTATTCAGCACTGGTGACACCACAACTGGATTCAAGAGCTGGTTTGGGCTCCCCAGTACAAGACAGACATTGACAGACTGGAGCAAGTCCAGCAGAAGACGTCAGGATGGTCATGGGCTGGAGCACAGGACAGGAGAGAGCAAGTGAGCTGGGTTTGTTCAGCTGGAAAAAGAGAGGGTGGAGGGTTATTCTACTGCTGCCTACAGACACTTAGCAGGAGGGTGCAGAGAAGACAGAACTGAACTTCTCTCAGAGGTGCACAGGGACAGAGTGAGAGGCAAAGGGCATGAGCTGGAACATGGGAAATTACCATTAGATCTTGAGATTATTTTTTTTTTCTTCTCTCTGTGAGTGCAAGCAAACCTTGGGACAGGACACAGGAAGACTGAGGATTCTCCATCACTTGCGAAATTCAAACCTCAACTGGACACGGCCTTAAGCATCTGATGTAGCTCAGCTGTTCTGCAACTCAAGTAATGTCAGGCAAGACCAACTTCTCAGCAGAACAGCTGAGTACCACCATCAGTACTACAGGAGAACTTAACATTAGACTGTGACAGTGAAGATCACAGATGACACAGACTGCAAGGAAGTGGAAAGCAATAGGGAGAGGTTGTGGTAACAGAATTTCACTACCGAATAGACTGAAAACATACAGAAGCTTTCACTACTATACACAGGCATATGATGCCCAGGTGTGGCTTGCAACGTACTATCCCCAATTTCAGGTATAAATCTGTCCTGATGGGTCTTCTTTAAAACATGGAGTTGAGGCTAGAAGAGCATACCAAACCTGGAAAAGGAGAACTAACACAGTATGGGAGACCAGGCCAAGGCAGACAACAAAGCACTACTCAGAATTCAAGCTAAAGGTGCATTTTGGGAGAGAACAGCCCACTAAATATCATCAGCAAATTTAGTTATTTCGGGGGTAGCTGGGATTGCTCAGGCAGGAGTGGAAAATCCTACAAGCAGTGCAAAAAGTTTAGAAACAAAGCACGAGTGAGGTGTAGACAGAAAACTCTGCATGTACCTTCCATGCATAGCAAGCATGAGCAAAAAATCCAGGTTCCTCCAGGGAGCAGGGCCAGGGTAGCAGGCAGGCCTGGTAGAGGCAAACGAGCTTCTCAGCCTGGCCTGCTTTGCAGCACACATTCTGGTCCGCTAAGCAGGGGTTGCCAGCATCATCCCTCTACAGCAGCACCAAGGGTTGAACCTGAGTCACCAGCCACATCCTGCAAGCAGCTGCAAGAAGATCTGCATCTCTCCCACAGCACCTGTCACAGGAGCCGAAAGTTCTGGGAGTGCTGGGGCTTTTCTTCTCACAGAATCACAGAATGTTAGGAGTTGGAAGGGACCTCTGTGGGTCATCTGGTCCAACCCCCCTGCCGAAGCAGGGTCACCTACAGCAGGCTGCACAGGACTGCATCCAGGTGGGTCCTGAATATCTCCAGAGAAGGAGACTCCACATCCTCCCTGGGCAGCCTGTTCCAGTGCTCCGTCACCCTCAGAGGGAAGAATTTTTTCCTCATGTTCAGACGGAACTTCCTCTGCTTCAGTTTGTGCCCGTTGCCCCTTGTCCTGTCGCTGGGCACCACTGAAAAGAGTCTGGCCCCATCCTCCTGACACCCACCCTTAAGATATTTAGAAGCATTTATAAGGTCCCCTCACAGCCTTCTCTTCTTCAGGCTAAACAAGCCCAGCTCCCTCAGCCTTTCCTCGTTGGAGAGATGTTCCAGTCCTCTCGTCATCCTCATAGCTCTCCGCTTGACTCTCTCCTTTCTTTGAATGTTTCCTCTATTTGTGACTCAAGACTGGGTGTTTCTGAATTACGGTAAGTCTCTCTCCTGAGAGGAAGCACCATGTTTCCCTTCACACCACAAAGAGGTGTAATGCCAAGACAGGTATCCGCACCTTAATGGAGCTGAGCCAGCCACATCTGAATCTCTTAATGCCACACTGAACAATACACAGAAAGAAATGCTCTGTGACATCTCCAGTCTGTTAAATTAAACAATGAGGGATAAAGGTTTAAAATCACTCAAGTGGCATAAGAGTAAGTCCCCTTTTTCACAGCAATTCAGACTTTATCTCACTGGAAGCCACTGAACATTAAATATTTAGACCACCTCTGGGAAATGGGCATATTCTGTAGATGTAGAAAGCACCCTTAGTCCTTTGACAGCGGCCTTTTCAGATGAAGGGACAGATAACAGCACGTGCCGCACTTTGAAGCTGTCTTTTAAGACCAAAAGGGCATGATCACTGTGAGAATGAGATCAGATATTCTAGACGGGCTTAGATAGAGCAGACTTAGATTGAGCAGACTGTCTCCAGTGCTGGGGCTATTGTCTTGGTGCCAGCCCCACTCACAGCTACTACTGAAATGAGAGAAAATACAGCTCCCCTTTCCACTAGTCCCACCCTCTTGGGAACTTGCAGATCCTCCCCAAATTACATGCATCAGCTGTTTCCATCCAAAAGACGGAGATGGCAACGCTCACTGGGCAGCCTTCAAACAGCTTCTTGCTAGTGTGACTCATCTGTTACCTAGGAGAGGAGCAGGAGGGATGGATCCATCTGAGGCCATTCTGTAGGCAGGCCGCGCTGAAGCTGCCTACAGCTTCCATCTGCCTTCCAGGAAGGCTCAGCAGTCCCTGACCCTGCCAAGGTGGCTGCTCAGGCAGGTGGAAGTAGCCTGGGGAGGCACAGAAATCCACCCCACTCCCACAGTGACTGTCGAGCCACAAGGTAATGCAAACAGAAGCATTCTCCTCCAGGTTCCTTCAGCTTTGCAGGGAGCCTACCCCAGCGTGCAGACACCGGTATGTGGCCTTGCAGAGAAGAGGTGACCATGTTTAAATTAAGACCCTGAATGTAGCTTCTGTTCTCTGGCAGGGAAAGGAGCCCTGCAGTGAAGAGCCCCTGTGGCCTCAAACAGTCGCTGCTGAGGGCTGTTGATTTCTTCGGCCAACAGGGTGCAAGGTTGGCCTGCAGCAGGAACAGGGCTGATCTGTTTGAAAGAGCTGGAGTCCCACTGTGCAGCTTCTTCCACAGTCTCACATTTGCAGTGCATGAGAGGGGGGGCAGCTGAGGACGTACGTACTCAGCACATGGCAGCTCCAGCAAAGAGGGGCTGCACAGGAGCCCCAGGTTCCCCAGCCCAGAGAAGCACAGACAGCTTGGGCCGACAGTGCAGGAGATAACAGGAGTGAGGGACCAGCCTAGCCCTCCCAGCCACGTGGGACCCACAGCCCCCAGCTGGCTCCCAGCCCCCCAGTCCCATGCTGCTGGCACCTGTGGCCCAGCCTTGGTCGCTCCCGCATCTCCAGGGGCCAGGCAGCTCTCTCCTGCTGAGGCTGTCCCCTTGCTAAAGCCTGCACCAAAGGGGCACAGGTCTCAGGGCTGAAAGCCCAGCGCTTTCAGCTCTCCTGAATGACACCATACACACAGTAACAGAAAGGCCAACAAAGTGGGACACTGACCAATAGTGTGTGGACCACAACACCCTCCTGCTGCCCTCTATCCAGGCCCCAGGTTTAACACATTTTGCTTTCAGTTCTTTCTGTGCAAGTGAATCAGGTCTGCCATGAAGGCAAACCCCAGCTTCCAGAGCTCCACTAATACTGCAGCTTCCAGGACTAATCCAGGATTTAGATACTAATATGTGCAGCACAAAGAGCTCTGTAGGAGTGCAAAGCTGCTGAGCTCCCGCCCCACAGTGCTTTCAATGGGATCAGCAGCTTTTCTGCCAGCTGACAAGAATGAAGGAAGGACACCAGCATCCCAGCTAGGTTAGGGGAGCTGTGGCAAGGACAGCATACTCAAGAGGCATCTTGCTTCCATGCTGTCCTTTGGCAGGTGAAGAGGACGCGCCTGCACCCACAGGGACCCATCTCTTCACCACCAGCTGCAGAGAGGGAGGGGAGAGGATTGCACACACCAAGATGGCAGCAAATTCCCTCTCCCTTTGGTGACAAAGATCCTCTCCCCTCCCCTCTGCCTGGTTCAGAGCAGAGGCACCAGGCCTAGTGGGGATGCACAGAGAAAGAGAAGGAACAGCAGAGGCAGCAGTGAGATCACACAGGGTGCAAATATCAGCAGACGTCATGCACAGAGCTGCTGATCCCTTGCATCCTTTCCTTTCCACCCTTCACTTCCCAGGAGGGGATCCAGATGGAGGGCACTGCCAGAACCACCCAGCACTGAGCCTGTCTAACAGGTCGGGAATGGTGGGGTAGGGGATGCCAAACTCCAAACAGCAGCTGGAGAGGAGGGCTTCGGCTGAGGCAGCCAGGGAAGCAAGACGCGCTCTGTCCCAGTGCAGACGCCTAACCATATTCATCCCTGATACAAACCAGCACCAGGCAGCTTGCTGCTGTCCCTGGGGTGTCAGCCCCACCTGCCTGAGAGTCAAAATCTCCCCAGGGGTGCTAACAGAGACAGAAGCAATGGGTTGGCACAAGGCAAGGGACATGCAGACCAGCACTTTCACAGACGGCACAAGGATGGGCTTGCTGCCCTCAGGTAGCAGCAAGGAGAGGAGCCTACCTGAATCTTCACAGCGATAAGCACAGAGCTCAGCTCTTTGTCCAGCTCTTTCAGCACCGTGAGTTTCTTCAGGCGTAGACTGCAGAGCCTGTAAGACAGAGAGAATGGGACACATTCAGGCACCACCATCCCTGGGACCCTGCCACATGGTACCCGGTGCTCGGAAGGCAGCCTGGATGCTTGGCCCAGCCGCAGGCAGAAGCTTGGCCGAGGAACACTGGCATTCACGCGTCACCGAGACAGCCCATCAGAGGAAAAAAGGAAAGAAGGAAAATTAACGGAGCTAAAGTAGGCTTAAGGGATTAGCATACGACAGGAAGTCCAACAACAGGCCATGTGGTAAAGAGATCCCTTCCCAAGCAGGGCTGTTGCCAGCTCTGCTTAAATCTACCTTGGCCACAGTGTTGTTTATTTATAAACCAAAGCACTTAAATCCACTCTTATCCTGGACTTAGTTAAGGCAAATGTTCCCATGCAGACATCACAACTCAGCTCTTCTCTTGGACAGTATCACACAGAGCTGACTCGGGAAGCTGGGAGGCAGCAGCCCTGCAGGAAGCCTTGTGCAGCAGAGCCACCCTGACAGCCTCAAATCCCAGGCACTCAGCATGGTAAACGGCACTTCCAGGAAAAACCCACGAAGGAGCCTGAGGCTGACTGAGAAGAGCTACTTTCGCTGCTCAGAGGATTAGTCAGTGCCTGTAAGACAGCCAGCCACCCAGCCCTCCTGCCTAGGAGCCTGCAGCAGGACTCCCATGGAGACTACTCGCGAGGAACCATGTGTCAGGGAGCACAGGCCAGACATGTTTTCACAAGCAACACCACCACTGTCATGTTTTGCAAGCTAGCCTCTGTGCTCCACGTTCAACATCTGCATGGCTGCACCCAGTGGCACCCAGGACTGTTGTGGGTACCAGTGTGCTGTACCTGAGATTTAGGCCACCCTTCCTGAGAACAGATGGGCTATTCTCCAATACCTTTCTGTCTGACACACTCGTCAAATCTACTTGCCCCTGCTTTTTTTTTCTTTTTTTTAAGAACAAAAAAACCCTGCTCTTGCTATGCTAATGTACAGCAACAGTGTAGAACAGCCCAGAGGTGGAACAACACTGGAAAGGGAAGGACAGACAGCCATACTGATACTGAAGGACAGGTTTAGGGCTTAGCAAGCACTCACCTCCTACCACATGCCTGACCTCCCTGCTAAAATGATTTTAGCTTGTGCAGAAGGTTTGCTGGACTGTAACTGCAACCCTGCTGCTCTGTCCTTTGTGTTTGGACAGCAGGGCATGGTGGAGACCAGAAGTCAGGAAGCTGTTAGTGCAGGCCAGCTCTGCCCACCTCTTTGCCAGATGGGCTGGGTTCCTTCAGCCAAGGCCCAGGGCTACAGCCCCCTAAGCCCTCGTACCCTGTGCACCCCAGCACTGCAATCAGTGATCCCATCCCTGTCCACCCATCCCCTCTGAGCCTCTGCTTGTAGGAAGGGAGAAATCTTACGATCTAGGACAGGCTTCTTTCTCCCCAGAAATACTTTGGCAAGGCTAGGAGTGAGCTGTGGGGAGCGTGGCCAAAGACAAGGAGGCCACCCCTAGGGCAGAGAGGGCAGGACTGAGTGCTGGCCAGAACGACGGGGTACAGCAACTACACCAGATGTACTAAGAAAAAGTTTGCAAAGAGGCTAAGCTTGGCTAACACCATCACTAGCCAGTGCTAATTTCAACTGTCCTTAGTCCCTAGGAAAGCCACAGAGAGGAATGAGGCTTGAATGTGTAAGGCAAGGACAGAACATCTGCTCATATTTTCCATACAGCACTGATTGAGTCATGATTGTTACCTGCATGGAAAAGTTATCCCCAAAAGATTAAAACTTCCATAATGATATCTAGTCTTAATTTGAGGATATCGAAAGATTATAATTCTACCTGGCAGTTGTTCTCACTGTGAAAACACGCTCCTTACCCAAACTAATCCACTCATTAGTTCTTCATGCTCCTCTCTGAGGCACTCAGGAGTCCTGTCAGTACCTGGTATTTTTCCTTGGGGAAGAGTATGTGCATGCTGATCAGCTCTGCCCACTTGGGCAGCTCTTTTATCTCAGATAAGGCACTTTAAAGCTTCTTTCTTCTCTTTCTGCCCCTCTCCAGTTTTCAAGATCTCTTTCATACAGTGGGAGACCCTGTCCTTCCCATACCACATGCAGGAAGGTGGTTACCTCCTTCCACCCTCTGCTCATCCCCCTCTACAGCACTTGAAGATCTCACTAACTCAGGTATAGCTTGTACCCTGCAACTCCAATACCTTCTCAGAACAGTGCTTTTTAAAATACCGCTGCCCTTCCCACAGGGAGTAGCATGCATGTTCTGGAGTCTAAATGTCTTTATTTGCAGCACGAGAGCACATAATTTTTAAAAGGGTACTCCCTAGTAGGTTGGCTGTCCCTGATGACCCCCTTTTGATCTGTTACTTAACCAATCCCTGCATCACCCAGATTGGTGTCACCACTAGGTGTTTAGTGCCAGTACTGGACAGCAGTGGGTCTCACACTAATCCCTGCAGATCTCTGTAGCCCAGGATCGCTCCCCAGCGATCAGAACGGTATGGCTCTGAACACTTCAGCCAAATCCCACAGCAACTACCTCATGGGCTCACCCAGAACTGATCACTGTGTGAACCCCCCAAGTCACTGAACTTTTTGGTAGATAAGTTATAAACCTGGATCTACTTGCTCATATAATTAAGAAGAAAAAGTAGCAACTGCTCTTGAGCTGTGGAACTACTGCAAGGACTTCCTCTATATTGAGTTGTGGTGAACATGACTGTGTAACACTGACAGCAAGAGTGACTGACAGAAACAAAGAAAGTGAGCCCTAACAGGACAGTCCGACAGTCTCCTAGAACTCCAGTACTCCTACACACCACTACTGATCGTTTGCTGGTGAGAGATACTTGTCATTTCCTGGTATTATCTTCAAAAATGCTGCCTTCTTTCCACCACTAACTGGGATGGTCAGTTAGTCAAAAATCCCCTTTCCTAGTCCTGGCTTTTTAAACATGTCACAAAATAAAGCAGCTCCTGCTTTTCACTTCTTCTGCTCTACCTCCTTATTCAACCTGGTACTAAGCAGGAGCACACACCCCACCATGGCTGCTGGCTGAGGAGGTAACAAACAGGAGTAGATGTACGTACACATGCACTCACACACCCATCCCTGCCACCACCCCCAGCTACGATGATGGCAACGAAAAGGAGCACAGACACAGACACACAAACGCATGCACCCCGACAGCACCGCCCACGGCTAAGGAGCAGGCACACGTGTGCTCCAACACACATGCACACAGACACACACTCACCGTAGCGAAGCAAAGCAAGCACTGACTTTCAAAGTTGGGATTCTGAACCACAAGCAATCACATCAAAATAAGACGGGGAGGGGGAAGGAGCAAGCCTAGGAACTCACCGAATTAACTGTCTGACAGCATCAAAATCTCAAAGCTGAAATTTTCTGAGTATGCAATTTTCTAGAGTATGTTCTCAGACACTGAAGTCATACTTTGAAAACATCCCAAAGCATCATTCTAGGCACATTTTTTCCTTTTTTTTCCCCCGCTCTAAGTTGCAGCTTCCCAGCTGTTTCCTTTCTCTCTAGTTAAATGACGAATTTGGAGGTTTTGTTCTGAAGTCTGATGCAACACTTATAATATTATCAAAAACCTGGCCTGTGAGTTCATCTTGAAAAGCAAAGCTCCTGTAACACATGCATTTTGTGAAATTCAGTGCCAGCAGCAAAGCACTGGCTCCAGCTGTTGTTTGCAAATTTACCCAGCCTCCTGTCCCAACAGGTAACTGCTGCTCACAGTGGCTGGTTTTACTGTTGCACCTCAAGGCCAGTGTTCCGGTGAATGCCACAAATCTGTAAAGCCCCTGATGCTGGGGGAATGCACGTCAGAGGTACAGTTCCTAAGGCTGGTGGAGAGGGAAGGAACATGGGATGAAAATACATCTGTGCACAGTACAGGAGGAGCAGGTTAGAGCCTGTGCTTTGCCCACAAGCCTGAGAGCAACTAGTAAGGAGAGGAAAACAATTTTTACCTACCTATGGCCTCAGCAAAAAGATTTAGGGGTATACCATACGCAGTGGGGGAGCAGCAGCTTTAGAAGCACCCTGCAGAACTGGAGCTGCACAACTACCCAAAAGTTATCCACAAACTGGCAAAGGTGCCTGCCAGAGAAGCAGCTTGAGCTCTGTGTAAACAAGGAACATCAGACATTTCTTTCCGCACAGGACACAGGCACTGAGGAGGCAGAAGTGCCGAGGAGCACTTCCACCGGGATCATACATGGAAGATGAAGGCTAGAGTGCAAAGTGAGGCAGCAACGGGGGCTCTTTGAATGGTACATCTGGCTGCTAACAGGATATAAAACCTTAACAGCAGCTCTCACACTCCTTTCGCGCAGACACGGTACATTTTTTCCACTGGCACCCTGGGCTGTTCAGCGCTTGGCTTACTGACCACTGGTGAGTGGCAGCTCATTCTCCGGGCAGGGTTTTTTTCTTTAATATTTGCACTGATTTCTTTAAGCAGCAGCAGTCAGGCTCCCTGGGTTTTGCCTGTAGCTCCCATGCCACCTACAAACGTTAGAACACATCCACCTTTCCCAGCACTGGCCTTCCACACATCCTTGTCAGCACCATCACCCTTATTAGATGCACAGTCGGCTAAGCCTTTAATAGCTGCAGTTTAGCAGCTCCTCTATATTTTTCCTGACTTTGACAGCTCAGGTTTGCCTTTCCAGGCGCTATCCACCCCCGAGACCGGGCTTCTGGAGAGCTGCCAGACGTTCAGTGGGGCTCACAAGGTGCGCAGGGGACATCCCTGCACCCCTGCCGAGCCGCTGTGCAGCACTTATTTCCCGCAGAGCTTCCCACTAGAGGGCAGAAGGCAGCCAGCAGCACCAGGCACCCCGGGCCACGGGGATGCCCGGCAGACGGGCCAGTCTCACAGAGCAGCTTGTAAACACAGCTTTACCCCCTCTGATCACAGGGGTGTCCAGCCCTGCGGCTCACCTCTGACAGTGGCCAGTGCCAAGGGAGGTGCTACCAGTGAGATACCGCCTGGAATGCCCTCTCAGCCACAGCTTTCTGAAACCGAGATACTCCTGAGCTGTAAGTGTTATGTATGCACGAGACACCACTGACGCACGCAGCGGGGAGGAGAGACCTGCTCCACTTTCAGAAACCAAGTCCCTGTTGCCAGCAAACAGGAGCGATGAAATGGGACAGCAGCAGGTTCTTCATCAGGCCCCGCAGCTCGGGCATCAGGATGTGTAGGTGGGCCAATTACGTGCTTTAAGAGGAACTGGGATGAAAGCCGACATCAGCCTGCTTTGAGAGCCTCCCCAAGAGAAAGTGTGACAGAGCACTCACAGCTTGCTAGCACACTCTTGCGTCTCTGCCCTCCAGCAACTGCAACTGCTGCAGCCTGGGAAAGGCAAGTAAAGCAAGCTGCACTGAAGTGGTCTAATACAGTAGGGTGCAGAGGCCAAAGGACATGACCCCATTCCTTGGGGTCCCCAAGGAAAGAGCTAGGGCCAGGGCCACCAAATGCCTGCGGTGTGTCAGGTCCCCTAGCTGAGCTACGCGAGGTGGTGCACAGCAGAACAGCCCTGGTGCTGACCAGCAATCCTCTCCTTGCCATGAGAGGACCACTTCGTCTCCCCAACATCCTGGCTGACAGCAGCTTGCTACCAATAGCACACATCTGCCCTGCTGCTGCATCCAGAGCAGACGTCTATCACTGCAAATTGCAGTAGGTTTGACTCCTCCCAAATCCCAAGCGACCTTCCCAAAGGAAACCCCAAAGAATGAGGGACAGGAAGACAAAACTCCCAAGTTTGCTACATCCCCTCACTTCCTGCAGAGCATTTCACAGCTTAGGGCTCTGCTAGCGTTAGGAAATCCATCCTGTTTTCCCATGTGACTATTCCTGGTCCCCTCCATCATCCTACCTCCTTCCAAGTCTAGACAGACCGAACCCAAGGTCAAAGCTGAGACATTCTGGAGGACCAGCTGACACTCTTCTTCCTTTTGCCTCTGAGGGTTATAATAGCGAAAGAATGTAAAGCCCTTGCTGAGAAGGAGGTCCTTCTCCCCACAGCAGCAAGTTGGCTGCACTATGTGACAGAAGGACAGAGGGCAAAGGCATGCTGGGAACAGCAAAGAATGCTAGTGTCAGCAGGGCATACATTACTAAGAGCAAGACACATCCTCAGTCCAGACAAACGGGGGGCAAAGGGAAGAAAACAGTGTCCTGCAAGTAGATACATCTACCTTTCCTTGTCTTCATGGCTGGCTGCTTGCAGCTGCCCAGAGTCCTCCTCACAGCCTTGTGTCCTGGTTAGCACATGCCCCCTGGGATGGCCATTCAAGACAGACTGCGGCGTAGTTTCAAAGAGGCCAGTCCAGACCCTGACAGTGCAGCACATTAAATGCGACCTCAGCACCACTGTCTCAAATTGGAGCACCTCATTTTTTCATTTTTCCTATCCTCACAGGAGAGAAAGCCCATCCCAACAGCCCCCCGCCATCCTCATCTGGCTGGGCAGTCCATTCTTAACTACATTAAACATCATCATCTCACCGTGTATGTACATCTATCAGGCATGCCCTGCTCCGATCAGCCCTTGGAAGAGTGCCTAACTCTTTAATCTCTGGGCAGATGATCTCAGAACAGCTCTGGTTTGGTCAGCGACCTGCCCTTGAGCCTGCTGCACCCAGCTGCTCTATTCAACACACTCAGAAGCGGCTTTCCCACTGCAGGGACCATACGTGGGTCTCCCCAGAAGCTCCGACTGCCACCCAGAGGCCTCCCAGGAACAGCCTGCTCTCCCATCATAAGCTCTCAGCACTCCTCTGTGTTCAGATATATATTTCATAGCATTGCAATACCACTGAGATGGCACAACCACTCACAACAGACGCACAGGAAAGAGCAGGTCACACCCCAAAGAGATACAACAGTTAGGACAAGGCATAGCAGACATATCAGGCTGGGTCAAATGCACCTACAAGATAAGGAGGCTCAGACAAGGGACAAGAACATTGACAGACTGTGTGCATGTCTTGGCCACCAGCAGTACCTACTAGTGATCACCAGCAACAGCTATCAGAGCTGCTTGCTACCTGTGTGAAAGCAGTCAGGTGTGAGTGAGGATCGAGCACAGCCAGATAATGGATTCACTGATTTTGTCTGGAAGACATAAGACTCACTCAGCATTACAGAAGAGATCTGTTGGATTATCTAGGAGAATGTCTTTCTAAATACCTAACATCATGTGCAAAATCATTCTCTTCCCCAGGGCTTTAAAAACTGGTATCTGGCAGCTGTAGCCAAACTGTAGCCAAAACTGTTCTTGGACCAGCCACCATATTTCCTTCACAGGGTTTTAACAGGTTATGCTTTTGAAAAATCCTTGTTAAAAGAGACCAGCCAAGATGCACTACTGAGTGTACCCCAGCCCTAAACACAGGGAGTCATGCCAGGAGAGGCACACGGACTGGCAGCAGTGCTGTGCTCAGGGTGCATAGTACTTTCCTTTCCAAAAAGCTACATCTACTACAGGCTTTCAGCTGCTTTTGTGCTGCCAAAATGTTAACGTGCATGCAGTGCACATGGATGTAGATCCGAACTACTCATAACACTGCATTTCTAATAAAAGAATGGCTGCTCAGGACAAGAGCTAATATCGCGATCCCTCTGTTTGGTTGCTGCCCATGGCGTAGTGAGGAAGGGTGGGCTCTTCCAAGCAGGAGGGCAACGAAGCAGAGGCATGCGGATGCATGGCTTCTTCAGTGCTGTTGCAGAGGTCACAGCATCCCGAATTAGGGACAGAGCAGGCCTGGCTGCAGTGGAAAAACACCTCTCGCACCAATGCCTGGTCAAGGCCATACACCAAACCAGGGAGTATTCCCTGTTCTCCAGCATCCCCACTAAGCACAGACAGCAGTGACACTCTCAAGGCAGCTGGGATTCCCACTGGCCAGGCCTGCAGCAGACTGCTCCAGAGCATGTGTGCTTTCTTTCTCGAGGCTGCTGGGCCGTCCTCTGAGGTTTGGATGTGCCTTATTGCATAGGCAAGTGTATGCCAGCATTTCTCCAAGCAAACTGCTTCCAAACAAGGCAAATGCTGCTTTCTCAGACCAATGCAAACGCAATAGTGGAGGCAAGCCAAAGGTAAGCCTATATGATGAAATGCTCCCTTCCTATTCTCAGGCAGATTTCTCTAAGCCCAACTGTCCTTTGCAGGCTCCATAGCTACAGACAGCTCCACACTGTTGGAGTCAGCAATACAGGCAGCCTGGAAAAGAAGTGGACGGCTCTGGCCTACTACCTGTCTGTGTTGTGGGCTTGTGTCTGGGACACAATGCTCGCTGCCACACTCATTTCCAGGATGGCTCAGTGTGGGACACTGCACACAGCAAAGAGACAGCTAAAATCAATATATAACCTGAATGCCACCTCCTGACTGCTTCCTCCTGAGAAATGCCACCTTGTGACCCATCACTGCTGTCGACTGAGAGCTCCCACATGCTTTGCCAGCCTCGAGAGCGAATCACACTCAAGACATGCATCCTTCCTACCCTGATCTCAGGGGTCACTCCTGCCAATGGGGCTAGTCCCACTGGGAGGAAAGAGCAGCTGCTAGTGTGGCACCGGGCCTACCCAGTGCCACAAGGTCCCGGGCAGGATGAGTGCTGCTTGCGTACGCAGCCAGTGCAGAACCTGGGCAACAGGGAACAGACCACTACAGCCCGTCAGCATTGGCAGGGTTCCTCCTGCTCCTCCTCCCTAGCAAGTCTCCTCTCTCCAGACAGAATTCAATATAGAGCTCTGCCCAGCAGACCGTATGAACTAGCAGGGACTGAACCTACCAGTACAGAGAGTTAAGGCATGTACCACTGTTCACTGAGGCAAGCTACAGCCTTCTGCACATCCAGCTTTCCTCTGTGCTATTAAACACTTTCCTTCTGAGCCAAGCCACTCCAGGGAAGAGCTGCTCCATCTCTGATGGCACTGGCACAGCCCTGGACCCAGCACAGCTACCAGCCAGGCTGCTGCTGTTTTATCACAGCTTCATGCCTGCCTGTAAAGCCGCACTAAATGCCTCCCTCACACAGTACAGCTCTGCTCCACAAGCCCCCAGTCTGCCCAAGTAGGCAACATAACCACACTAAGGCAAAATGCAAGGAACAGGTGCCAACGACAAGGCAGAGAATGCCTAGCTCTCCGCTCTGATGGTGCTGCAGCTTCGAAGTTTGAACTGACACATTTTGCTGCTTGTGAGGCTTCCCTGCACCCTCCTCATACCCAGGGATGTGGGTTTTAAACTCTTCTCCTTCTGCTCTTCCATAAGTACTAAACAAAGTTGCCCAACAGGTTCAAAAGCTAAGAGGAAAGACTAAAATACTCTTGGGAACTGCATGTTTCCCAATAAAATTATTTTCCTGCCAACATTTAATCTGATTCAAGTCAGATACAAACCTGGCACCTCACAATGTAATTTTACAGTCTGGTCATGCTGCTCTGTGCTAGAAAAAGTCAGCAACAGAAGAATGCCTCACCGAAGCATCATGGCCTAGCATTATCATCCCCAGGATCTGCACAGGCTGGAACACTGCTATTTTAACAAAGTTGCTGTGCTGTCTTCCCAGATGTATTCAGGCTCTGTTCACAGCTTTCCCCACTGGTTTTCCTTTAAATCTTATCCTTCTAACCAGTTTGTAATTTGGTACCCACCTGTACTTTCATACTGCGGTGCTGCTGAAAGCACTGCTTTTCACCCACCACGCAAGAGCTCCGGGTCTCTGAGGACCACCTTGCAGGCAAAAGCAAAAGGGATCCAGGCTGACTAAAAGTGAGCTTAAATTTTCTGCATGCAATTTCCCAATGTGTTTTTAACCTCTCTGATACACAGGTCTCTTAACCCACTGATCTAGACCAGTGAGGCCACTGTGCTGACCACACACTACACAAGAACCCTTGTCTGAAAAGTGGGGGAGCTATAAAAGGACAGCTGTTAAAATCACAGGAGAACAATTACTCTGTGCATTCAGTGTCAAAAGCAAGATCAGATGGTGGAAGGGAAACCCTGCGATCTGCCTAGAAAGACCCTGTCCAAGCTGTTCCAACCTGTCACTGTCACGGACATACCAAAGATATCTCACACACCCCGTGGCAAGGAGCTGCAGCTTACCTGGTGCTACAGAGCAGCTTTCCTTTTAGCACAGAGACACCTGCAAACGCTCTCCTGTGCACTGCTTCTCCTTGTCAGTCAGCTTCAGAAATAGCCCCTCCTAGCAGAGGCATCCATCTTGTCACACCACTGCAATCCAAAGTTGCTGGGCTATTTCTACCCAACCATGCATGCTTTTCTGAGGCAGAGACACCACACAACCCATGCAGCTGCAGTGGAAGTGAGAAGGTTGTACACACCGCTATGGCTCATGCTAGACCCCTAGCCGAGGGCTAGCACGGTGTTTACCAGAAACCCGCAGCAACAGAACAGTGCTTTGTGCTCAGGTCCACCCCTGTAACACCAGGCTCCCTGGCAGCAGGCATCAAGGAGCATGGACCGGCTACCCTGCAAAAGCAGAGGAGCTGTGTCCAGGGAGCAGCCTGAGCTCCAGCAGGCCAGAGCAGGTGCAGTTTCCCCTTGAGGGCCTCTCCAGGCGAAGCACGCAGCCATTCATGCTTACTGGCACCACAAGATATCCCAGCGGGCGCAGCCCCTGCTCTCAAAGGCGCTGCAGCTTGGGCTCAGCAGCGTCAGACGGTTACTCACAGGCTGACAGGGCCCTAGGGGCTCCAGCAAGCAACACGCAGGCTAAGCAGATGATTCTCTGCACCTGGAGCTGCTCAATTCCAGCCTCTGTCCCAGTGGGACAGTACATTCTTTCCAAGGATCACTGTGCACGGCCAGCATCTCAGCAACATGCAAGCAGAGCCAGGAGCTATCATGACAGACATTTTGTCTAGCAAAAGGGTCCGTGAATAACCTAGTCTGCCTCCTCACCACATCCTGTGTTACAGCCACACGGGGCACATGCAGCCATCCAAAGACACCCTGGCCTTAGCCAATCTGAATTCATAATATACATGAAAAATTCAACATCCTACCAATCACTCATTCTCTTTAAAGCACATTTTTGTAGTGCTCACTGGAGCACCGGAGTGCCTACTGGAGAATCCAGGAACTGGAGGGACAGGTGGTTTATCACACAAACCTTCCCACCAACCTGTGGGAATCTGTGGACAAAGCGAAGGATTTCCTGCACGATAGGTGCACACAAAGACAGCTGGTGCAACAGAGGTGCTCCTTTATGCCCGTTATCTGGGCACGTGTTGGCCTAGTCAAACCTGTATGTTCAGATGTAGTGTCCTTGTTTTCTTTCTTTCTGGATTTTATACCGGAGGTTGTTAAATATTTCTGAAATGAGTTGTCCCCAGCTCTTCTACACGGCTTGTTAGAAAGGCGTATGCCAGTGCACATACCTTGGGACTGGCCCACAGGCAGCTCTGCATCAGCCAATTGAAGTAGAAGAGACAAAAATGCAGCTTTTTTGGTTCACTGATCAAACTGTAAAAGAAGCCTATAAAGGAAATAAAAGCTAGCTCAAGCCCAGAATAACACTGAAAAGTTTTGAAAACAGCCATGAGGGGATACCTCTGAATCTGACGATGTCTAAGATGGAGGAAGTGGTTAAGAAGGCAGGCAATAAGACTGCAAGTGACAATTTTTAAGAGAAGGACAAAAGTCAAGGGACAACAACAAACTTAACTAAAAGAGCAAACTTAACTAAAGACCCAGGTTCTGCACATACTAGTAAGGTACCACTCAAAGGAAAACCTAGTTCAGAAATACCTGGCAGCTCCTTAACAGATATGCTGTGAAGGCACGAGACAACCCACCCTAATGCCCCAAGTGAGGGGCAACACAGCAGCCTGGCTAGATCACACTATCTTCAGGCTAAAGAGCATCGCTACTCAATCAGAGAGGAAATCACTGCAGTGCTTTTGAGTGGAAAGGCACTTACTGGGGTTCACAACCAACTACTGCGCTGCTTTCTAGAACTTCTCTGTCCACATCCACGTGAGGCTGAACTGTGCAATTTCAAACGGCCACAGTAGGTTCAGCTGCACCCATTGCTCGTTATCTACAGCCGGCTTCTTCCTGATGAAGGGTATATGCCAAGCCTGCACTAGTTCAGGTTTTTAAACATACACTAAAATTGCATTGGCAAATTTAAATTCGGCTTTACAAGAATAATCCCTGCTTAAAATTAGCATGTAATTAGAGAAGCATGTACAGGTCAGTTAAAACTAGACCCCACTGTAGTTGCTCCTGCCCTCATCAAGAATATATACAACACTGTCAGCCTTCACGTTGCAACAGCCAAAGCATGTGCAGCACAGGACCAAGGCACGTCTTTGCTCTGGGACAAAATTTACCTGCTTAGAAGCAACTAACTCTCTAGCACTGTCACAAGGCACAAGCTCATCCAATCACACCCTAGTCAAAAGTGAATATTCTGCATGTAGAAATCAGCCTTGTTCAGCGCAGGGTTTTTATCAACTTTTTCTGCAACTTGCTTTGTTTCATCTGCACACAATCATACCTAATTATCCCACATATCCCAAGTGATCCAACTCACACTCAGTGTCAAAGGGGCTTCTAGGCACCATCTGTGCCTACATGATGGTCTGTATCATCAGAGGAGATAAAAGGTGACTGCAAGGACAGGACAGGACAGGAACAAACAAACAGCACAATCGAAGGAAGGAAGAAGGTTCACTTCAGAAGAAGAGGCAAGAGGACCTTGTAAGAGCAGGATCACTGTAGGCAAAAATTGCTACTTCTGGGGAAGCCAACAATGAATGGAAGTCTGTCAGTCAGTCCTGGGAGCACAGCACCTGCCCTTGAAAATCACCTTCCCACAATCTGCAGTTCACAAGGCATAGTCCTCCAGGCCAGGATTTTACAGCTGGACCTTGCTAATAAAGTACACAGTCCTGCCCAGGCCCCAGGCCAGATTCGTCAGTCACGGATGCACAACTAACTCTTTCCAGGTGGGTGTGCTTTCTGGGGACCACACAACAGTGGCTATTCATCTGGGCTGAGAACCTCGGTCCTTCAGCAATCCTGGGTCTCCCTTCAGATTTCATTACACTTGAGCCCCAGTGCAGCAATAAAATTTGCAAAAAGCTCTTCTATTTAATCTCCTCCATAACAGCCTTCCTCCAAAGTAGATGTGCAGATAAAAGCCAAGGCAGCACTTCTTAGACCAGACACAAAAGTTGAGATATTCTATTCAAATCTTTTACGAAAGAGAAATACACCTAAAAAGTACATTGAAATTTTAAAAGTCATACTACTATACAGCTAATAAAAGCTATTTTTTGTGAACTTAAAAAAAGTTTTTGCAGTAAACATGTTTCTTAGTTTTAGAGAACTCAAAGTGAGCACAGGGAACCCAGCAGACTGATGTCTAGGAACCAGAGTCAGCTGAGTGCTAGCCCCAGCATTGACAGTCCTTTCCTGGCCTGGGGGCACAAAGCGAAGACCTCCACAAACAGAAATGAAACGCTTTGGTTCATTGGCAATTTGCAGAGTTAAGAAACCCAGCTGGAAGCTTGAAAAAGCAGAAAGCTGATTTTCCTCTTTGAACCTCCAAGTAACAGGGGAGAGTGTATACGATAAGATCTGCTAGCTCCAGACTCTCGTAGGGCATTGAACAGAATCCAGTCTGCAGCAGAGCCCTGGGGAGTCTGGTGGCAGCACCAGCAGCATCACTACTAGCATTTGGTACTCCAGCTCTGACCCATTTTGAAGAAATGAAGTTTATGTCATCTGACAGCCTTGCATGTTTCTCTTCTCACCACCAAAAGGGACAAGGGATCCAACTATCTTCCAAGTCTCTGAGGACTCCTACTAGCAGCATACAGCTCTTTAACTCTGTCAAAGAGGCTTGAGGTCCATTGTATCTGCGCTGGCAGAAATCACAGATAAGTGCACGTTGCCAAAAGTAACTAACATGAAGATGCATTGGTCTTGTTGTGCCTAAATAAGATTCTCTTCGTTGGCCCAATATTATTAGGATAAGTCCTTGTGAGTTTTCTGAAGAAAACCTCTCTCCCTGGGACATGTCTTTGTGATACGAACTGGCGAGGCACTTCCATCTTGAAATTTATGCCTCCAGCTGAGCCTGGCATTATAAGACACCCAAATTTGATGATTTTGATATAGATTTGCACTTCAATCCCAAAGCACCAGCAGAGCAGGAAACTGAGGCTGTAATCTTGGCACATATTACTCCCATATTCAAAGATTAGTTACCAGGCTACGAACTGGCAGCATGAGAAACTCTTGCTCACATCACCCAAAATCAATTCTACATACAGAGAACGGCATAAAACCACCAATGTTCATGAAAACCTGACCTGCCTCACCAACATAAAGCAAACTTGCTGTTCCCATTTTGGAAGCCGACCAGCACCTACCGAAAGCAGCAACATTGAATAAATTTCTTGCACGTTTGAGGCATCTAGAAAACTCAGCACCCGCTTGATTACCAGCTATGCACATTTGCAAAGGGGAAGAGATAGGTTTGACCTATCTAAATGCTGATTGCCCTCAGCAATGCGAGATGGGTCTACCTACTACAACAAAAGAGGCTGCTGCTGTTCACCTGCTTTCTTCTCTGTCCAGCCTTATGCACATACTTGTCTGTTACAAGCACAGTCATTCTTAAAAGTCATTCTCATTTTTGTTCTACTGTACCACGGTCAAACGCGATCCCTGGGTACAGTACAAGCTTAAAGCAGGACACACTGCCACCCTCCAAGACTTGTCAGTTCATACTCTGCAAGTCCAGAAGGCTGTTAAAAAGCCCGTCTTCAAGGTAGCAAAGCCTCAGATGCGTAAGAGCTACTGTGCCACACTTTCCAATGTCTTCTGCAGGCTGCAAGTCATTGCACCAGCCAGTGGCACAGGGTAAGTCCCTCCTCATCCATGTCCACACTTCATTGCCTGCTGTGGCAAGCTCAAGCAAGAGCATCCTGCAAGCTGCTGCTTCATGCAGCAATGCACAAACACAGCCCATGCAAAAGCAAAAACACTCCTGGTCGAGCTCCACTCTTTGCCTGCCTTTACCAGACTGTGAGCAATGTACATCCAAAGACCTTTCACCAGGCACTGCTCTGTCTCCAGCACATGACACACAGCCATGAAAATGAAGATGGATATGGGAAGGAAGGCCAGCTTGTTCTGAATCACTCCCACTGCAGCCTGGCTTGGGACGTGCCAATGCTGAAGGAAGGCAGATCAGGGTGCAGTGGCAAAAGTTCCTCCCACCAGAGCACTTCTCTGACAGTTGTCCTGCAGCAGCAATTGCACATCTTTGAAGGCCTCTCAGGTAAGAGGAAAGAGACCCATTTGGACTAGGCTCAAAACACTCCTCTTGGGAGAATGAGGGATGCAAGCAAGAGCTACTCCAGCCAGCCAGGTTGCCAGAAGTTGGACAGTAATTCTCAGCTCCCATTGAGCCTGGTCTGAACTGGACACAGCATTTCATTGCTTGACTAAATTTCTCTTCCACTGCTGTAGGGGAAGACAAGCAACAGCAATCCTTCCACACACACACCATCCCCCCAGCTCTTCCCCTCCAGATACAAAGCAAGTAGCCAAAACACAGCTGTTTGTACTCTTCTCTTCCCTTTTGCTACTACAACGGATCACCAGAGCTTGGATGATTCACCTCATCCTCCCATCCCACTGCACGACTTAGCAAAGCTGCTGGTTATTCAGTCACACCTCCTCAAGCCCCGCAGCACAGCTCCGTGTTTCGGATGAGACGGCAGGGCACAGAAAGGGAAAGTAAGATGCCCAAGATCACAGAGAAGTCGGACACAAAGGTCCCACTTCAGACTTGCACCTCAGGTCACCAGATACCACTCTAGCAGGAACTGGTATTTTGATAGAAGCCTTTATAATTTACTTTAATGCCACAAATCTTTTCAATAAAAACAGATGGAGGTGGATTGTGCTGGGCTCTTATCGCCTTCACCAAATCCCCTTTCCTCCTCCCAGACAGCCCTGACAGGCCGATTTCCCCGACCTACTTTTCCAGAAGAAGCAAAGTTTCAGCTACTTCCCCTGAATTGCAATGAGCTTCCACACGCCAGCAAGCAGCTTCTCAAGAGCAGGGGAGTGAGCAGCCAGCACTTCCCAGGAGAAAAAGCCACACCACGAGAGAAGCAGAAGCCCTCAAGCCCTGCCACCAATGCAAGCCCACCCAAACATCCATGTACACTGCAGTGCAAAGACAGGGTTTAGCAACACTTAATGCAAGCTGGGCTCTGTACGTGAACACATATGTTTCCCCATGGCAAGTTTAAGTACGTTCTGTTCACACACATGGACACACACAGAGGTGGGAGAAGGAGAGGCCCAGCAGCACGCACTCTCCCATCTCCACAAGCCCTCTGGCAGATGTTACAGGGGTGTTGTCCTTCCCCAAACGCTCAGAGCCTCTCTATGAATTTGACTGGATCCTTGTGCCGGCAAAATGCAGGGGAGACAACTGCCAAGAGGCAACAGCAAACACCCTGGAGGCGAGGGTCACCAAAGTAAACCGTGGGTTCACCAAATCACCCTTTCAGTTTCCAGGTTCTCATTTCTGAGAGGAGAGATGAACATCTGCAGTGCAAGAGGGTCATCATACGGCCCTGTCAGCCAAAGTAGCTGTGCAACAACCACAGTGCCAGCTCAGTCCTGGGTGCCTGAGCAGGCACTGCACATTTCATGGATTAGAGCTGAACTGCAGAGTGCTGACGAGTGAGCTCTGTTTTCCCAGTGTCTGGAACAACACATGTTTTCTGTTCCCAGTTATTGTCTCCTCACTTTCCACTACACTATGAGCTATCACTGCCAGCTCCTTCAGATGGGAGAGTAGAAGGTCTGGCTGGCAGAGCTTACACATAAACACACCTGAATGGCTGCAGCACTGGGGACATGAGTATAGGTACAGAATAAAACGCTTGCTACTGCACTACTGTATATAACATGAATACAAAAAAACCCCACAGAGCTCATCAAAACCTGCAGCTGGTTCAGACCGTTGCCACAGTAAGCTCAATCATTTGTCTCCAGCTGACAGAGTGCCTCACACAATGGCTTCTGTCAGAGTCTCATCAGAATGTACTCTTTAAACTACACTTCATGACTTCCCCGGGCTTCAGCATCGATTTTTCCTCTTTCTAAGGAAAGCAAAGAAGTCTAATATCACCTGGCACTTCACAAAAAGAAACTGAATGAAGGAATATGCCTACTTTAAATACCTGTGCTGATCTCTGGGAAGTTTCAAGGGCTCAGACTAATATTTTACCAAAAAGGGATGCGTCAGATTCTTCACACTCTCAAATCAAAAAGCAAAAATAAGATTGAGCCCGAACAGTTCAACTTGCATTCCTGAAATGCAAATCTAAGCTTCATCCAAGTCTTCAGCATGCCATCACAAACTCTCCCTAAAAACTTAGGCAGCTAAAGCTCTGCAGAGAGCAAGTGTGTGTGAGTGTCTGTGAAAGACAGTCCCTCAGCAGACGCTCCCTGGGCTGGAGTTCTTCGGTGCTATAGCAATCTTCTCCAAAAAGGAACATTTCTATTTAGGATTACACTGAACAGGTATCTGAGTGCAGATCCCTCCAGATGTCCACTGGAGAGCTTTCACCATGACAACTGACTATGTATTCCTGGTATTTATTTAAACAACTATTTATCTATGTGAGGACTTTCCCCTTTGTTCCACGGCAGCCTCGCTTTTTAAAAATCTCTTCTGAGAAACCTTGCTGTATGCCTTTTGGAAATCCAAGCAGTGTATCAACTGGATTTCACAGTCCTTATGCCTCAACAATTCCAAAATGTCTGAGAGGCAAGCCTTCTTTTTACAGAAGGGGCCATGTACCAACATCATAGCTACCCATGTGCTCCACTACCTCTGTTCTTTAGCTTCTACTAATGTGCTTGATGCTTACTAGCTTATAGTTTCTCAAATCTCTCTTAAAACCCTTAGAAAAGTGTGTTTTCCCATCAGCCACTCCCAGTCTCCTGGGAATGACACTGGCTGAAGCAAGAGGCTACATATTGCACTCAGTAGTCCAGCTGTTACGGACTGGCATCTTCCAGACTGCTCCTATGAACCTAGTTGTGGGCTACTTGTTCAGGTTTTTTCCATAAGTTCTTCTGCCACCACTTCAGGCTGTAAAAGGCTTTTCCAATGCACCCACTACAGAGAAAGGTTCCAGCCATGGAAGCACCCAAGCTGTTCACCTTCAGAGTCAGGAGGTTGTGCTTGCCCTTGCTACGTTCTTTCTGTAAAGGCCCTGTCAGCCACAGTCAGGACTCAGAGCTAAGGCAGTTCCAGACCGAAACAGTACAACTATATTCATGTTCTTAGGTCCACCCTAATCCAGGCAGTGATCATGCAGATATCAAGATAACTTCACATAGCAGGATAGCTTTTTGGACTTTTTTTTTCCATTTTGTTAAAGATTCCGCAGTCTCAAACTGCACTAAAATAAAGTTCGATTCCAACTGTCAGGGCTAACAAAACAGCAGAACTAAAGCAAGGCTACACGAGTACCTTTAATCCAGCCTTCTTTAATGTTCTTGTTTCAGACTTCTCTAACGGTGGTTATGTATGTCCATTCTTCTTGTATTGAAACACCCCAACCCCTTTTGCAAGAGGAACTTCATCTTCTGAATCAAGAAATACCAACCTATTTAAATAAAAAAGCCCTCCATTCTTGGAGCATAGTTTCTTAGTAAACAACTGGTGTCACAGCTTCAACTGTACTGCACTGCCCTTGCAGTGTCCAGCACTTCTGTGTGAGGCTGAGCTGTTAGTACCGCCAGAACAAAGATAGCAAAGGCAGCGTGCCTTGCACCCAAGGGATGAGAAGGGATGACAAACCAATCTGGATTTGTCGCGGTGATTCTCAAGGTCGTTCATCCTCAGACAGAAAAACCTTCTCTGAAAACAACTTCGGTCTATGAACTAGCCCATCACACCAGAAGGCACGGGCAAAGAAACAGTCATTGACGCTAAATTAACTGAAGTTACTTTGTCTCAAGACTCCCATTTCTCTAGCCTTAGAGAGAAAGAGCAAACAGAGCTTGGCAGTCTCTGAAAAGTGTCAGACGCACTACTGAACCTGTACAGCTCCCAGAAACGTGGGAGGAAGTAACACTAACACAGAGACTCTTCAGCAGAGAGCTTCCCCAGAACACGCAGAGCTGCACCAGACATCCTCTCCTTCCCTCCTCCACGAAGGCCTCCAGAGTTCCCGCAGGCACGTTCAGTTGCTGATGTGCAAAGAGACCACTGCAGCACACCACTCTTTGCGGGACAGCTGGGTGAGCACAGGGCCACAGCAGGAGAAAGCCATAGTACCGATGCTGCGGTACTCAGTGCCCTCTGTCATGTACATGCCACCACGCTGGCCTCCACCGTTGTCACTTACAGGCACCACATTCAACTCCCAGCAGATTGAGATGGGGTGAGGGGAGCACAGGGGGCTGCTCCCTGCAAACAGATTGACACAGCAGAGCCCTTCAGCGCTGCTCCCCTAGCAACCGAGGCAGCAGACAGGTCTTTTTGCCAGCTTTCTACCTACCAGCTGCCTTCACAGTATCTGCACTGCTAGCTGCATCCCCAGCACAGACAGGCAGCACTGCACACAGCCCTGGGAACAGAGCACCTTCACTGCACCACGCACAGTGCGAGAGGCGGTGCTTTTCCTGAAAATGATACTCTGACTTACATGGTCGGACAACTTTAACTGCCCCTCTGCCAAGTCATGACTGCTCGGCCTGTTTTCTTTTGGTGGACAGGTCCTTAAAGTGGTATCTGAGCAAGAACCGCCTGCAGATTCACCCTAGGAGGTGATCTTAGTGACAGACTCACAGATTGGAAAATGGCTCAGAATGACCAGAAGATGCCCCAATGAGAACCTGCTCCAAAAGGCTTCTCAGCCCTTGGATCCATGGCTTCCCTAAAATTACCAATCAGTAGCAAGCTGCCCAACCACAAGAGTACCCTCTGCAGACAAGTCACAGAAGACAGCCAGACCCTAGGGAAGGTTATTCCCAGACCTCTTCAACCACAGTACAATCTGCTTGGTTAAAACAGACAGAATCTCCTCACACCAATGACTGCAATGTCTGTGGTCAATAAAATGATGTATTACTGCGAGATACTGCCCAACCATCTCTTTGTTGTAAGAGCACTTGCAGCTCTTACCACAGACCACTGCTGCTGTTCCTTGCCAGAGTAATCTGTTGTGGACCTCCGTGTACACACACAACATGCACAGCCAGTGGATGGGCTCTTGGAAAAAGAGCAGATAGGCAGAGTAGAGACAGCCAGCTGAGCTCAGCAGAAATGGATGAACTTCCAAGACCTACTTCCCATGCCTTCTCAAAGTACTGCAGCCATCCTGAAATCTCAACTTCCTCAAATATTTAAAAAGCTGTTGGACAGGTATCCAAAAGCATCAGAAAACTCACACCTGAGATCCAGCTGAAACTCAGCCAAAAAGTCAGGTACAACCAAACAGATCAGCATGGTCGTGCCCAAGAAACTTGATGCAGCTGCAGTCTGGAAATCAATTTTTTTTTTTTTTTTAATTTTTTTAGTCCAGAGTAAATCTTCAGCAGCTGTGAACTGCAGCCACTGTTTCCTTGGTAACAGAGGTGGCAGGACATCTCTCCCCAGCAGGGCTCTACAGAGCCCTCCCTGGAGAGCCACAACCAGGGCAATGTGCTAAGGGCACCCTTGGATCTGCAGCCACTCCTCAGCGGGCACCCACAGCACCCACCTTAAGTCTAGTACCCTGCTGTTGGCAACCAACTGCTTTGACAATAGGTCCACAGCATATAACCACTGGACTCACACAACACACAACAGCTACAAGTCCAGGTACCACTTGAAGATCAAGAACACTGTCAAGGTCTCAACATGCCCCAGGCCTGTAAAAGACTTTCCAGGTCTGCGTCCAAAGGGTGAGCAGTGATAAATAAAAGCAGTAGGTAAGACTGCAGGACGTAAAAAAAAAACCAAAACAACAACCACATTATCCAAATCAGGAGCTACTGTCCTCAAAAATAGATACAGGGCTACTTGCTCAAACTGGAACACTACATCCACAACAGAAGCATCCTCTGCAGCCCTAGTCTAGGTGCTGGTTGTGAAAGGGATTCCATCAAAACAGTTATTTTTAAGACTCAGATCTTTAACTTAAGATTTTCACTAGGCTGCGTGGATATCTCAGGGAGAATTCAGACACTCACCAGACCCATGACCAGTACAGAAATAGCTCTGAGTTCTCCTGTCACTGACACTTCTGACCTATGATTTCCTGTGCTCCGCTACACACCTGCACTCCTCTGGCAAGCAAGAGACCAACACTGCTCCCACGGCTGGCGACCTCTCTGAGGAGAGCCACTGGTAAGGCTCAGCAGCACAGAACACCCTCTCCCTGAGCCAGGCCATGGCCGCACATAACCTTGGTGTTCAACCTCAGAGATCATCTGCCCCAGATCAAGGAGCAAACATGGTGACAGCCACCTGAGACATCAGGGGCAAGTTTCTTGCAGACAGTTTTGACGAACCACAGCTGGCAATGGAATTTCTTGTACTCCTTACCAGGTGAGCAAAGCAGCCCAAACTATTTCCCTTTTTGTGGCTAAGTGAAAGACGGACATGCTGCAGCCCCCGAAGCCCACTGCTCCTGAAGAGACAGTTCCTCCCGCCCTTCTCTATGCACTGCCAGACGATCCTAAATTTGCACCGTGGCACAGAAGAAGGGAGTCTTGGTCATGGGTGTCTGACTACAGAGCTATGGCCGGGGAATTAGGAGGAAGGCTGGCATACACATTAAGGCTTGGGTGTTGCATTCTAACGTGAAAAGTAACAAATTTAGAGCATCTCACTAAAAACATAAACGAAATCCAAACCAAAGGCAGAGAGAGTACAAAGTTCCTTTTGCAGCAAGACACCAGTCCAGGCTACTCTTTTCTCTGCAAACAGCACGCTTCGTTACTGGAGCACGGACTAATGTTTGCAAGCACACAACAGTGGCAGCCTTCCACAAGCTATTACCTTTCCCTGCCCTGCACACGTATTCCCCTGCCACTTCAGGGACAGTCTTCGCAGAAGCCTAATAGGTTATGACCCATTCTCCAAATGCTGCTGAAACCCTCAGATCGTGCCTAGTTCCTTGACCTGGGTTTGTCTGGAGGTTTAGTTTTACTGGGGACGGTGGCTGATTTTGTCTTTAAGTGTTGAAGCAAGCCTATTAAGCTTGCACCAGGTGCCCATAAAGAACAGGCTTGCAATTCCAGGGAACCCCTTGACTATGGTCACTCCAGCTCCCTATCATGTTCAGCTGAGAGAAAACAAGCAGAGAGAAGGAAACCTATACACAGAGCAGTGAGGGATACTGGACAAATACCTTGCTAGCACAAATTCACGGAGCTGGGGGCTTTCCAGAGGAGAGAACACTACATTGGTTTGTTGCTGCACAAAAGGCATTAGCAACAAGCACAGACACAGCAGGATGCAGCTCCAGGAAAGCTTCCAGCAGCAACATATTTCAAAGGTGGGCCAGGAGATATAATTTCATTGTCCCAAGTCAGGATTCAGGATTACCTGGTAGGTAGGAAACAGCCTTCTCTCAGAGCAAAGCAGAACTGCCCCAAAAGCTGACCTCCAACTATACCCATAGTGTAAACAGTATCCAAAAGCCAGTCATCTGAGCAATGAGAGACAAGGATATCAATTAATGTCTCCCCGACCCTCCTCAGTCCAACAGTCAGCAAACAAACCAACAAAGATAACTCTTCCAGGAGAGGACAATGTCTACGGAAGAAAGTGACTTTATAGTAGCCACCAGCTGCTCCCAGCACTGTGAGCCAGCCTCCCCGTTCCAGCAGACACACTGCCCTGACACTTCTCACTCAGGATCTGCCACCAAGTTGGCGGGCACACAAGTGCTGGCCCCCAGGGGCTTGCCTTAGGTGCCCCTTGGACTCTGTTCCAGCTCCAGGACAGGCTGCCATGCTCCGGCAAGTAGGTGGCCAGCAACATTCACTTGTCAGGACAGGCTTGCTTCCACTTGCAGGAGGGAACAGCACAGAGCTCTGTTAGATTGGTGCTGCCAGTAGGATTTCTGAATTTGTCAGGCTGAAAGGGAGAACGCTGACACAAGTCGCCCACATGCATGATATTGGTTCATACAAGCCAATTTCAGAAAGAGTTGAGAAAGTTATTACCATTATTTCTACCTTTGCCTGCTCAATCTTGTTGTCCTAGTTACCAAAGCCCTGGTGACTAAGGCAACCAGCCTTGGCAAGTAAGAGGCAGAACGCAATGAGATGTAACACAAATATTTAAGGTGACTCTGAAATAGCAAAAGCAGAAACAAGTAACAGCAATTCTGTGACCCCAGCATCACTCCCTGCCCCTTGATCTACTACCTTTCTCATCAACCCCACAGGAGTTTGGGAATGGACACCCAGGTATGTTTGTGATATACCCTGGCCATACAAGGTGGACTGCAAGAGCTGCCCCTGCACACCCCCTCTTCACACAGTGAGTTAACTGTACAGACACTAGCATGCACTCTCTTGTGCCCAGACCAAAGATCAGAACTTGTGCTACCATTCAATAAACAGCTCATCTCTATCCATGTATGGCCTCTGCAGCATCCAGGCTCCATGTTTATAGTGTGCTGGAACACTTCAAACGGGCATTACAAGGCGTCTCCATCTGGGAGCTGAGTAACATGACACTCCTATGGTTTCTGAGATCACTAACAGCACTGCAAGAATTCAAGTCCCAATCACATACTTGCTCTCTGTTATTTTTATCACATACATACAACCCCCAGAACATGTCCAGGCTCAAGGCTGTGTAAAGCTAAATCAAAAGTTACTTTAAGTGAACTGTGTGGCTTGAACGGTATAAAAGGAACAACTACTGCAGTGACCATGCACCACAAAATGATCAGACACATATGTCCATCTGGCAACAATCTAAGTCTCAGAAAAACATCTATAAAAAAGCACCATTTACCAGCATACTTAAAACACGCAAGGGGTTGAGGTGATCTGGTACAGATAAGGTAGCTGAGGGTAGGGATGCTGAGATCAACCTTCCTCCTAGACAAAGATCGACATGCCACTATTACTGAATCCTGAGAAGGTGCAGAAAGACTTTGCAATGTCTGTCACCAAATTTGGCTCTATCACCTTCTTCTGGTAGGTATACAGGATAAAACAACCATGTGCCTCCCAGCGGGCATTACACTCAGCTGATTAGCCAAGGCCACTCCACAAGTTCTACATCTTCCAGCACCCAACAAGCATCTGAGAGGTGTGATGAGAACCAAAAGGTCAGGTCCAAGCACTTCCAATGCTTCCAACTTCCCTAAGTCACCAAAAGGAGCTGACACTTCTGATGTCCACAGTCCAGCACCTGCAACTCTAAACTGTTACGATCGTGACCCAAGTGCACATTCAACTGCATATAAAGCCCAAAACATTAGCAACTCTTGCTGTCTTGGAACTCTAAGCAGCATTTCACTAAGCTTTGGGGTTTTTCCACAGTTGCTGTTAAACTTCACAGAAATGGGAAAAAACTATGTACTTCATACTCAAATCAAAATTTGTAAAAATACATCAGTTATGCAGAACCTGTTGGAGTGAAAAATAAAAACTGGAACAGCTTTTGATGAACACTGCATGTTTGCCCTGAACATTAAGCACATAGTAGTGCTGGGCACCTCACAAAAAATACGAAAACAAAATTATGCTGGGATGGATGGTCAGATCCTGAAAGGAAGAAGGGAAAATATCAATCCAGATATGTATATAATGCCCCATGATGCGTAATAATAAGGATGTGTTTAAAATTCAATGTAAAAGAAACAAAAAGAGACTTTTATCTCTCTCCAACCCTTAATTTCCCTATATTACAGCTGTGTCTACCATTTAATTAAACAGCTTCTTATCTGTTAGAAAACATCCACATGAAATGGGAAGTTTCGTTTTCTCCTTGGTGATTCACATTGTCATGCCTAAAGAGACATCCACCCAGGGCTTTGTGAGCATCCTCATGAGAAGGCGTCGGAGCTTCAGAAAAAAATTTGTTGAGTATGTGGAGCCAATAGTGCTGCATGCTGAACTCACAGGAGTGAAGGGGACAGTTCTGCACAGGCTCCATGTTCCAGGGAGGACCTCAGCTAGGAAGAATCAAGTCCTAGTTTACTCTGGGAGCTTTAAAAATTCTGCCTTCAGGGCCTTAGCTCAAGGCCCTGTTTGAACTACACTGCACTCAGACTTCAGAGGAACGAGCTCCCTTGCAGTAAGCACTGCTTTAAGAGCCATGTTTCTGCTTAAGTTACCAATATTTTTTCACCTAAAATGAAAACAGCACAAGTTTTCAAATTACCTCCATAAAGCTTGATTTAAATTGTGGCTTAGCTCACTCTGACCTAAATGCATTAGGCCCGGGAGACATCAAAACCTTTTAACTATGGCAGGAATAAGCAAGCAAAGGCAGCAGGGAGGTTGCAGAGAGGCAGCGGCTCTCGCTGATCTGCCCCGCTGGAGGAGGGGAAGGCGGGCACAGGGCTCCAGCTCTGCTTGCTCCCTGGAAGGTGATGCTCTCTGCCCCTACCCCTTCAGAGGCTGCTTTGCTGGTCCAGCAGGCAAACTGCCCCAAGGCCCACCCTCCTCTCCGCCTCTCGCAGGCAGAATGAATAGCAAAGCCAGGAACCAGGCTGGGGCTTGAAGGAACCTACGCAGGTTGCCACAGCAACTCTGCAAATCCATGTCACTGGAGACCACCATATTCAGCAAATTCAAACAGCAAAGCCCTCCTAGCACCTGGATGATAGCCAGTTATCCTGCTTTCTGGCAACAGGATTGCAAGCCTAAGTAAGATCAACCCAGCTCAGTCTTACGAATGGAAGATCTCCAAGGGACACCAGAGCAGCTGGGACATCCGGCGCAAGCTCAGTGTGAAGCAGAGCCAGGCTGTGAAGGTACCACAATGCAGATCCTTGAACCGCCACCATGACTGATTCCCCAAGTTTTTCCATTTGAGGGAATGACACGTTGAAGGTCTTTGAAGACTACACACATCGGTTTCAGAGCAGCATGCATGTTGTGTGCAACACAAACTGCTTGTTCTCTTGTTAAAAAGTAGCCTGAGCTGCTTCAGCACAACAGGCAGTAAAAGCATAAAACTAGACCTACTGGAGTGAGTAGTCCTCAGAACCACTTTATAAGGGCTGACAATAATTCAGAGCACAGCAGTCTTCCAGCATTTTCCAAAATCCCAGAAATAAAACTGGGCATTTTCCCTACCTTCTTGTTTACATCATCGCTCAAAGCTGGAACTTAAGTACCTGATATTAAACACCTGGCTTAAGTCTCAGTCAGACAACGCTACAATCCCTCTGGCTCACAGTATTGTCGAGTTAGCAGGCTTAATGCAATTGCTCCTGTCAGCCCTCTCGCTGTTTATAACTGCCACATAGAAAGTACAAACTATTCCAGCAATTCTAGAGATAACCTGAAACATGAGACTCATCTACCATTTGCCTTTCTGTCAGCACTGTTTTTGTCTTCCCCTGCAATATCCCAATTCGACACTAAGTCCAGCCTCACTGTTGGTGATGCTGTAGGATGCAAAAACTCTGCAACTGAACACTTGCAAAACATAATAAACCACAGACGTGCACACATTTCATTGACAGCGGAAACATACGATATATGCATCAACTCATCTTGCAAAAGAGATTTAACCCAGCAATGTGAACAGCTACGAAACATGACAAAAAATGCAGAAGATATAGATGACAACCAAGCTCTAGGACAGAGATCAGGCACATGACTACGAAAAGCCCCTGCATCAGTTACAGCCACCTCTGCTTCCAGGATTGGTAGCTACATAAATCACGTGGTACCTGCCCCCGGCTCTCCATGAACAAGCTCTGTGTGTGCACCCTGCATATGAACCAGCACCCCATCTCTTCAGAGTCATGCTGCTTGCTCCTCAAAGGGTGGGCTGAGACAGTCTCCCACAGGCTAGTTTTATCTGAGCATCCTGCACAAAGAAGAGCTGCTCACAGACACTAAAGTACTGAGTTTCAGACTCAAGGTCGACTTCCCCCACGGAAAAAGAAAGGCTTAAAGGAAAGACTCTTCAGTTCTAGAACAAAGAACCGTGGGGGTTATTTGTTAGCTGTTTCTGGCAGTTTTTTCTTGATTTTGCACTGCTTTTGATAAAGCTGGTATCTGAGCACTATTGATAGTCTGTCCAGCACACATCTCTGACGGAGAGCTGCACTCCTGATTGAACTGTCTCTAGCATAAGATTTCAAAGCCCTGTGAATATGCGTGCCACTCAATGATGTCTGCTTGCAGCCCCAGGTACACCGTGGCAATCTGGGCTTAAAACACCTCTCTGCCCAGGAAATTCTGTACCAGGTTCAAACACAACGAGAAAGGATGAGTTCTTACACACGCACACACTGCTGCAATCTCATTTGGAATCCCTATGCTTCAGTGAAACTCTGCCAAGCCTTGGTGCTATTGGAAGAGCCTTTCTTCCAGTTAGAGACACATTTCCATCTGTGCAAAGAATTTTCCTCAAGCAGTCACCTGGAGAAGGTGCCGGGCAAAAGGACACTTGATAACATACCCATTAGAACTGGTGCTCAGTGAGAAATACCTTGCTCTACCCAGTTATCCTCCAAACCACCGTTAATTGAAGCCAGCCCAAAACAAAAAAATCTAAAGAGGATTACTCATCTGCGTTAATCAAAGGAATAAAAAGACATTTGTGAAGAAATAAAAAGGACGGTTTAATCTGTTTACACCAGGGCTAAATCATAAAGACATTTTCCTTATACAGCTGCCCCCCTGCAGACAAAACAGTACAGCTTCATTTTGTGGACCTCATGCTGCAAGTTGTGCCCATCAGATGGCACACAACGGACAGCATCTAGCAGATAGGTATCTGGGGTAACATGTTACTGCTCACAGCCAGTTTCCCCCTCAATGTCCCCAGGGGTCCACACGGTCCATTTCCACACTCATTTTCAGGCCCTTGCAAGAGGTCTTTGCAGAAATCAAGTATCACCCCACTCCTTTGGGAACACCAGCATCCCTTTCAGTGGGCACAGGCAGAGAAGCTGGTGATCCAAGACAGCAGCCCTCACCTCCAGAAGCCAATGCCTTGTTCTCCACTCCCTGTGATTCCCCACCACCACCGTGTGTTTGAGCACTTGAGGAACTGACTCAACCTGCTAATCCAGCAAAGAACAAACCTAAAAAATTATGAGTGGTTTCCTTGAAGGCCAGCACCGAGATGGCTGGCCACACAGCCAAGCACACACTGGAGCTAGTGCCGGAGAAAGGGTGCCAGTCCCAAGCTGCGAGGCTGGGACTGCCAATTCATGCCATCCAAAGTGTCATGCTGAGGGTAGGTACAGTGGGTTTGGAATTTGGCCTGAGAAAAGAATAAAGCTCTCCCATCTTTTGAAACAACCCAATGCATGAGTCACCCACAGGAAGCACTTTCACTGCCAACTACACATATCACCCAGCACCCCAGCAGAAAGGCATGCAACCCAGTGAGGCTTCCAGTTAAGGTGAGACAACATCAACTAGTCACTTTGAGGTGCCTCTCACCTTTCTCTCCCTCAGCATACCATAGTGCTAACACAGCTTCTTCAAGGCAGTATTGCTGGCTTTATTTGAGTACTTTTATTTCCACCTATTTTGTCCTGTGCTGAGCCCTGCAATCTGCTACACAGATTTCTATAGACATTGTTGGCTGTGCTGTGATGAGAGCTCACACAACAGCTTTGGGTCACGCGTCCCAGCTACTTGCATTGCAGAAGATGAAAGATGCCAAACAACACATACTCTTTGGCAGGGAAGAAAAAAAAAAAAGTCAAGTGGATATTTGAGAAGATACTTACCAGAAAACCATTCAGTGTCAGGATCTAACATGTCACCTCCTAAGGCTCAGCATGTAAAAATGTCCCATTTGGGTTCTTCTTGATAATTTTTAAGATTAGGAGGGACATTAAACTTAAAGTTCTGTCTGGCCTGACCTCCGGTAGAGCATATACAAACACTATATTTGCTCAGGCAACGCACGAAAAACCCACAGAAACATGGCCCACTATTTATCAGCGAGTAACAAAATAACTTGTGCTGGTATCAAGCCATCCCTGAAATTTATGGCCCTTTTTGTAAGGTATGTGAAGAGAATAAAAAGGCTACACAGCTGAAGAAGTGCCTTCCCACCAGATATTGGATGCAACGCTTTTCAACACACAAAGCAGCAGCCTGATTCCAGGAGCAACTCCTCCAGCAACACAGTGTCTGATATTCATTCACAGGAGTTGAATTTAACATTTGCAAAGCTGAAACTCAGCAACTTCAAAGTCATTGTTGCACTAAATGGCACCAAAATCTTTACACTTAGAAGCAGTTACAGCTTTTTGAAGAGCTCTGACTCCCACCCCTGCCTAGATCCAGAGATGGCTTCTCAAGTTGTTCGCTAGAAATTGTTTCTTTTCCCAAAACAAAGTACTAACCAGTAGGAAAAAGCTTCCCTTCCCCACTGAACACTCACAGCCTGCAAGTCTCCGACACATAGCCAGGGAGCTACAAGATGTTCTTTAGAAATGGGGACAATTACCATCATCCATCCTCACAACCTTGCAGTAGGGCACAATCTCCAGCACCCAGAGTGCAGCATACCATGACCCGTCTGTTCTGCTGCATCTCAAGCAGACAGCAGAGCTTAGCTGCACACGAACATCTGCAAAAGCTGCCCACAGCCAGTTCCCATGTCAAGTGCTCGGCTGGTCGAACATCTGGAGGGCTTTATTGTTTCCTACCTTCTCCTCCCTGGCATGGGCCCCACTGCTGTGTTACCTGAACCCATAGACTTCATATGGTTTGGAGGCACCAATTCCCAGCTACAGTGCAAGACTTTTAGGCTGCCCTGTATGGAGTCAGGAGTTGGACTCGATGCTCCTCATGAATCCCTTCCAACTAAGAGATTCTATGCTATTTGAACTGTAAATGCCTCTTCCATCTTAACACACTCCCCTAACACCTGAAGCATGTGAACCAACTACCCTACAAAAGACTTCAGAGCAGCTGTAGGATTTGCTTCACACCATGGTCAGGCAAACTTTCAGGCTGAAACCTCCCCTTCTGGAAGGGCTTTTCTTTACTCCCTACGCCCAGGGAAAAGCAACTGAGAGGAAATGGAGGGATTCTGCTTGAGAAAAGCTTATCTTTTCTAAGAAATAAAATTTGTAATTAACCAGCCCCCTGCTTTGTGTAAAAGCAGAGCAACGGAGCGGAGACCAATATTTCTAGAAGATACTTCACAGATACTTCACAGATAGTTTGTGTGCCCCTTCCCATCTCTTCTGGAAAAGAGAGGAAAGGGCAGGGTTTCAGGTGCACTGGAAGAGAAGGTTTCTTGGCAGGAAGAAGTAAAGGCGAGTAGTGTTCATCCCTAGCAGCACCACTGCCTGGAAAGCTGGCGTTTCTCCCCTCACCCACTGAGTGACAAACTTCCTTAGAAAAGACCGGAAAGCAGGCAGATCGTCTCCTCTCTACCAAAAACATGCTGACTAATCCCACCATACAAGAGAAGATCGAAGTCGGCTACTACAGATGAAGAAATCAAAAACATAGTATCCTTCCAGCAGCCCTGTTTCAAAGTGGACTTTTATCAAACCTTCATTTTGCCTTCCAGCAGAGCTCCTGCTAGCTCTAGAGACTCCCACTAGGCAATGCTGTTCTACGAAGGAGCAACTTCTCAGCATCCTTGCCACATTACTCCATTCTCCTTTGGGTTGGTGAGAAAACTAACCCAGAAGGGAAAAAACAGCTCCTACCAGCTTATCCCTTGCTAGGGATGTCAGCTGCTGAGAGTTAGTGCTGGATTTGCACTCAGATTGATACTATCCAGTCACGCCAAACACCACTTTCAGGCAGACTTTTCCATCTGCACTCCCAAGGCACAACAGTGCTTTTCACACACTGCAGTCATACCACCTTATGCTTGCTGTAATTCTCATGTGTTACTAAACTACTCACACTACAGGTGATTTAGCAAGGCAGCAAGAGACTGGAAGTCTGCCAACAGCCATTGAGAAACAGCTTGAAATGCATCCCAAAGGACAGGGGAAAAAACTCAAACCACACACCTCGTAGCTCAGTTTTCTCAGATCTGCAATAAAGTAGGTGCCTGAAGAACAACCTAACACTCAACACCTTTGTTACACTCAGGAGCTGTGGCCTCAGGAGCTATCTGTGGTCAGGAGCAGGTTTTTACATCCAGTTTTGTAACTGGATGTAGCACAGTAATTCACAGCATAGAGACAGATCTGATTGTAAAGCCTATGCTCACCCATTTCATCTAGAAGCTGCAGCCACCAAGAAACACACAGCTTGTCCTGATGGAAATTCCTTACTCTATTAGACAGCTTCCTTCAGAGCAAAATCTGCATACACCTTGAAAAACAGATCTTTGCTCGTAAGGAAAGGAAAGCTGTTAGCCTTGATATTCAGAGGATGACATTCCCCAAAAGCATAACCTCAGCAGGCAAAGTAAAAAGAAACCAAAGCCTGCCTTAAGAATCACAAAGCTTTACAGGAAACCTCCTACTGTCAATGCAACAGAAAGCACATGCCAAATTCTGCGAGGGTGGGGAATAAAGATGGCCAAGAAAGAAATACCCTTGTGGATCCCAGGCAACTCTAAATACTTTTGTTCTCAGGTGTGTCCACACGGAAGAGCAAGATTTTTTCCTAGTCCCTAAAGTCTCAAGGCCTTCCATTAAAGAGGGGAAAAAAAAAAAATCATATTTAGGGGGTACCTGTTGTATACCTGCGTACATACTATAAGAGAGCTTATGAGGTTCAGTCCCCAAATCACAGCAGGTGTAAGTCAGAAGAAAGGAAGCATTCAGCTGAGGTGAATTTGCTCTCAGTTTGTCCTGCATGGGAGCAATTTAACATTAGTGAGAGAGTGTGGTGAAACTGAGCACAAGCAACACATCCTTGTGTTTCAGGCTGTGAATCTTAAGACAGCATGTCAAAACCGAAGTTGGGAGATCTAAGCTTGGCAACGGCTGCTCATTCGCAGCTTTAAGTGCAACATAATGCAACACTGAAAAGCTCTTTTGAATCAGCCTCTTAACTCTTACAACCTCTTACAAATTTCCAAGCCTGAAAATCTCTCTGCTACCTTGTTTCACTGCCCTGGTCATTTTACTTACCAGGTCACTAGCAGTTGCCACCCCACACCATCTGTCATTAGCAGACCTACTCAACAGTTTGTTCAGGAGCTGCTGCTACTCCCAAACATTGCAGGCTGTCCACGCATAAGAACAAGGTCACTAGGCACAACACAGACTCCTTCCCTCAACACCCCTTTTATCTAATCCTAAACGCTAAGGCTTAATCCTTCCAAGTACTTGTATCATAGCTGAAGTACGGGAAATCTCAAGGTAGTACAAAACCTGAAAATATAAAGGGAAGAAAAATAGCAAGTGCAAAGCACGGCTGGCTCTCGCCCAACCTCATCTGTCCTTTATATAATTTGCATGTCACAGGAAATGGAGAAAAGTTTGAGAACTGTGGGGACCGGAGAGATCCTAAGCAAACATCACGGGCTTGTGTTCATACTGTGATTTAGTGATACATGTCGCAAAATGGCTTTGGGTTCAATAAGACAGAAGAACACAAACTCTCCTCCATTTTTCTCGCTTCTCCCTAGGCCAGCCCCAGAGACGTGGCCAGTACCAGCTAGCAACTTCTTCACTTCAAATTGATTTATTGCTTTTTTAAAAGACTGAGCTCCTCTGTCCCAGGAGGAAGACGACACGCAACCAGCAGAGCACAGTGCAGGTGTGCTGTCCAGGACAATCACACTGGTGGAGCCAAGCATTCTGCACAGACGTGCTCTACAAGTAGCATTTCAAATACTCTGCGTCATCGCCTCTCATCACCAGGTATCATTCAGAAGCAGCAACTGTCACTGGCAACACCATGAGCATCCTACAGGTGTGGAAGCTAGCATGCAGAGCTGGCACTCCAAAAAGAGTCCACAGGTACAGGGAGAAGCAGGAAGGACTAACAGTCCCGTCACCACAGCTCAAATTCAAAGGTCTTTTGCAGTGCATGCATTTCCAGAGTGTCCTTGACAAGGGTGGTAACTTGTCACTGAGGGCCATATTTTGCCTTTCAGGTGGGCAGGGGTGTGTGTTTGTGCGTGTGCGCATGCATGTTTCAGTTACATGCCCAAAGAGCAACAGATGCTCTACAGAGCACTACTTGATCTACTTAGTTTTGCCTTCTTCCCAAAGAGAGTTCCGACATCTTGCACGTCCCACAGTCAGCTCTCCTTGAAAAGTCATTTACCCTCAGAGTATTAGAAAAAAAATAGGTTGTAATTAAAAACACTATGTATTTTGTGGGAAGAAAAGATATGCTATTGCAAAACAAGGGAACAAGAAGTTGTTCAAAAGTCTGAGATTATCTCTCTCAACCCCAGAAAGAAGCAAGTTATCTCCCCTTCAGCGGCTTCATTTTCCAAAGTTAGTCAAGAGCCAAGAGTCAGGACACTCACAAGGTACTCCCAGAAATCCTCAAATTGTCACCAACCTCTCTTTTTTTTTTTTTTCTTTTCTTTAACAAAGATTCCTTTTTTTAGCATTTCTTGTTCTACCTGCTGATGATGATTCTGAGAAAGCCCCTCCTCTTGCTCTCTGCCCTACTGCTTAGACAGAGAAACCATATCAGATATCAATTCACCTGCATAGTTGACAATTCAGGGATCCTTCTAGAGGGCTGTCAGCAGCAAATGTTTATTCTGGATAACAGGAATCAAATTCTGAAACCTCACATGCTTTACTTATACCATCAAATATATAACTAGTGCTGGCAAAACAACACATAACTCCACGCTTCCTTTTCATAACCTCTTTCAGGGTGCTGTCCCATCGGGGATCACAAGGAAGATGCTCTGTAGAACCGTCTTCATCTGAACAGCTGAGGCTGTAACCAACCCGGATGAGATCTACACTGAACACTTCTAACCTCAACAGAAAGTTTGTTTGGCTTGAAATCCCATTTACTCTGAAGACAGAGACCATGGAGCTTCTCTCACACAAAGCTACCCTGGATTTTAAACCTTGATCTACTTAGTTCTGCCTTCTTCGCAAAGAGAGTTCCAACATCCTGCACATCTCACAGCCAGCTCTCCTTGAAAAGTCATTTACCCTCAGAGTATTAGAAAAAAAATAGGTTGTAATTAAGCAGAGCTATTAATCTTTTGTCACTTGGGACCCGAAACCTATTCATATTCATGTCAACTGGAGTGTTTGCCACTACAATCAGGACTGGACAGAAGTGCCTCCTCATTTTTCTGAAGAGAATATAAGATCTTCCAGGGGCCAGTAACTAACTGCTCCGCTTTCTGTTCACAGCAGTATTCAGCTGGGATGCTGACCACTTCTGCTATCCCATCACCAACCATTTTTGGTTTTCAGCATCTTGTCCAAAGAGCACCATTCCCCTGGCACAGGCACAAGCTATCACAGTCTACGGCCCAGTTTCTTACATATCTCACAGATCTGCTACCTACCCAGAGGAGAAATAACCATGGCCGCAGTGGTAGAAGTGGTCTTTGGAACATGCTTCTTAAGACTTCTCAAGAGGAAGGAACTATCAGGATCTGCTAAAAGCTTCAAACTTCCCCCGAAAGGCACTTAGATCTATGAAGAAAATGGCCACATCACTTAAAAAGAGAGGCTGGAGAACCCAGTAGCAGCTAGGCAGTCATTCCTTACCTGGACAGATAGAAAGGACTCAAATTTTGGGGCCAACTGTTCTCATGCTCCTTGGACAAACTCCAAGTGGTCAGTGTGCAACCTCCTCACAGTTTCTTCAGGTAATGGTCAAGGCATGGAGAGGTCTGGTGACTTCCTTCACAGAAACCACATCCCTGTCTGCAAGGGTATGAAACCAAGACTTCTCTGTTCTAATTGGGGTCCAACAGTGTCAGGATTAAAGGATGGCAGTAACTGGATTTCTTACTGTAGTCGCAAACAATAATAAGGTTAAGAGATTTCCTTTCCCTCCTCGTGGCTAGGCTCTGAGTAGGCAGAAGTTCTAAGGCAGGGGGGCGGCTGTTAAACCTTTCCTCCTCCAGTTGCTTAAGAGGGATGTTTAGGGTTGTCAGTTTTGCCTCCTACTCACGGCTGACACTTCTCACCTCGTTGACTTAAAGGCACATTTACCTATGTATGTGAGGAGCAAGTGCACCTTGCCACACAAACAATGAATGAAATGGGCTCCTTGAAACCATTCTCCCATCACTCTGCATCCTTTCACATTAAATACCCACACAGATGCATCACTGGAAAGATCACTGCTCAAATTTTGCTTAAACTACTGCTGCTAGTCATTAAACAGAAAAAAAGCACCATTTTCTCCCACCCCCTTTCCCACACTTATATCGGCTCTTTCCAGGCTGTCTTCTCTCCTTTTACAGCAAACATTGAGGATGGTTGAGTTACCTCTGCAACACACCCAGGGACATCAGCCTGCAGACAGGAGGTTGGAAGAGAGCCAAGCTGTCCATCACAGGGAATCTAATAGGACCTCCAACTTCCCTCTAACCACTGATTTCTATGAAATATGGTTCTTCGAGGCAGTTGTCTTTGAAAAGCCAGGACAAAATTGGGCAAATAGATCAGAAGTTGAGAGAGTCGGGCAGACATTGTGTATGTTCTTAGTAGTTTCCTGTGTGAGGCTACAACTCATTTGCTGTGTTATTCACATTACCAAAACATTTGGGGGTGGTGGATTAACTGAGGACAAACCACACCATACAATTGCTTCGCCACTATGTGCACAGGAGAGTTGCAGTGATATAACCACATCCCCCAGGCTCTGCTACAGTGAGACCTCACTACTTTTAAAGAAGGAAGCAATTTAGAGTTAAGATCTGGTTCCAGGCAGAGAGGCGAGACTTAATCCATCTCTGCCACTTTTTAACTGTTGGATGAAAAGGCATGGAGTAAAACCCTCACAGAACAGGCAGCGTTTAATTATAGCACATCATGCAGCATCTACCACAATGGGACACGAGACTCTGCCATAGCTTCCTGGCGCCTCCTGTCACACAAGCTGATTTCCAGATAATAAGCACATTGTCAAGAAGCATCTCCTGAGGAAGCATTAGGATCTGCCCAGACAGCCTGCCCCAGCATGCACAGCATGCTCCTCAGTCACACAGCTATTAGCCTCTCTCATGCTCCACTGCAAGCTATGCAGATATTAATTGGCCCTACTACAGGAAAAAAGTCTTTCCTCAGCACAAAGAGCTCTTAAAACCTCAGCAGAAAGTCCAAAAAATCCCAACACACTGCTCCCCAAACTTTCTTCCAGACTCCAGCAGTTCCCGTGGTCCTCTGAGCCTGTTCACGGGATTCCCAGCCAGCAGCATCCAGATTAGACAGCAAGGAAAACTCTGCTGGCGGCCTGGCTCTCAGATGGTTTCTCTCCAGTTGCCCCTTTCTGAGCACCCTCAGGCTTTCCAGTATGTGGAAGCCAGAGAAGAATCCCCAGCCATTTTCTCTAGCTTCAGCTTCGTCTTTCCAGCTCAGGGAAATGCACCAGAGTGTATGGGCAGTCTTGTAAGGCTCTGTTTTTCCCAAGAAGTACAAATTTCTTCCTTTATGAGTATTGGGACCGTGTTGCAGGACATCGGCTTTGGGAGCAATGCTGTCACACCTCAAGATCACTTCTGCTTACAGTACAACTCCACAGTCACCCTAGCACATGCAAGCAAATGGCAGCACTGCAGCATGGAAACAAGCAGCAGGGAACAAAGCGGGAAGAAGAGGAACATAAATCACAGAATGGTAGGGGTTGGAAGGGACCTCTGTGGGTCATCTGGTCCAACCCTCCTGCCGAAGCAGGGTCACCTACAGCAGGCTGCAGAAGACCTTGTCCAGGTGGGTCTTGACTATCTCCAGAGAAGGAGACTCCACAGCCTCCCTGGGCAGCCTGTTCCAGTGCTCCGTCACCCTCAGAGGATGAGTCATAGCTACAGCTTCAGGCAGGGAAAGGGTTATTTGAGCTAGAAGAAGAGCAAGCAACTTCAGATCCTGGATCTGAATCTAAGCCTCACTTCAGTGTCCAAACCACAAGGTCAACTTTCTGCTCTATTTTCAAACAAGTTACTTGTTTAACAAAAAGCATGTGACCAAATTCATTGCTGCTGCCTAACAGCCTCCCTAGAAACATTAGAAAGAGCTTACTAAACAATCCACAGGTCAGTGGTAAGGCTACTTGCTGCAGCAAACTCTTAAAAATTATTTTTTATAGGCAGTAGAAAGGGTACTTTACTTGGGAAACATCACATCTTTAACTGGTCACTGCTTTACTAAAGACCACTGTGTTTGAACTTTCAGCTGTTCATTTGGGGTCTGCCCAAAAGCAGCCTTAGAGCAGAGAGAACAAAAAAAAGTAGAAGTCTGCAGCAGCACATTGATCTTCTCTCATTTTAGCCATGCTGAAATTAGGCATCAGCATTAGTATGGCTAACGTTATAGAACTTTTGTCACAAATGTAACAGGTTTTGAACTTTCCTGTCTACATACACAGCAGAATTGCTGCACCAGCTGTTCCCAAATGCAAGGCTGCTTTGACAAAACACGCTGCACTGCCAGCTTAGCTGAGAGCAGCAGTCAATGGCACGGCAAGGTGTAAATGTACCACACCTCCATGGAGCCACAGCACTAGCAGTCTGCCACAATACCTGTTGCTAAACAGCTCACTCCCCGTGTCTCCAGGCTAAAATAAAATGTGTTAATGAATTAACCACCACAAAGCAGTGAGTGATTACAAAAACACCACTTGCAGCATTGTCTACAGGAGGAAAAGAACAAGTGCTTAAGACACAGTGCCTTTCAACCAAGTTTGAAAGTGCAAATTGGGATGCAGGACAGGCTAGATCCTAACACTCATCGCCTAGCAGAGCTTGCTGGGGTACACCTCCAAGTCCACTGGAGATGTGCCAGTGCAGCCAGGCTGGGAAAAGCAGTGAAATGAGGTCAAGGTTAGTTCACTGATCCACACCAACTTCCTCCAGTTCTCTGCCGCAGGCTTTTGTTCTAGTGCCAATAGACACCTGTCTGGCAAACCCTGCCTCAGTGACCTAAAACACAGGGCATCCTCCATCATCCAGACTGTCCTGGTAGAGTTCTCCACAGACGCTGCCAAAAAGGGAACATGTGCCATACAGCCGCTTCTGTAATGCGGTTTAACAACTTTCCTACTAATGATGAACGCGCAGTTAAGGTTTCATTACAGCTTGCTACTTCTGAAGCAGCAAAGCCAAACATCCCATCTGTTTCCTTTGCTGTTGTCTTCAGCTGGCAAGCACTTTAGATCTGACTACCTGCAGGCTCAGGAACATGGTACCGTGGTAAGATACATCTGTGAAGAGGGCACAGGGGCAGGACTGAAGTGATAAAATAGCAGTGATACAGGACCCCTGGAAAAGAGAGTGTCAAACCAGCACGAGTATCCACTTTTGAGGCTTCTTCATAACTGTAAGAAAAAAAAACTACATAAAAAAAGAAGTTAAATTCTAAAGAGTTACACAGTTAAGATTCTTCACTCAAAAGAATGAGTCTCACCACAACTGGTAAATTTGTGCGTAGGCTTTTCATCCATCAGCAACGCAAGCTGTTAATAACCAGAGCCCATACAATGTAGTTCTCTGCTCAGATCCTTGTGGGTGGAGCAGGTCCCTGAAATAAGGGTAACTTGTCCACGCTTCCACAAATCAGTACTGCAACAGATAAAGTTATCCTCAAATAGGTATGAACATTTCATCAATACACAGGTGAGATGAACAAAGTGTAAATGCGGAGTAATGAGAATGTTGTCCTTTTGTCTGACTGGAGATTAAAGAACAAAACAGGCAGACAAAAAGCTTGAAAAGTCAAGAGACTTGACAAACATCAAGGAAAAAATAAGTTATTCATATATACAGTATGCTGTGAAATCCAAATGGACATCCTGAGTCTGCTTCTGACACAGGAGCACATAAGAAAGGAAGTAACACTTAGAGCAAGCAGCCCCAAGCATAAGGTGTAAGAGGATTGAAAGAAATGTCAGCTTACGGGACTGTATTTCAGGGATACACATACAAGAAAATTCAGAAAGCCTAAAAAAAGAAAAAAGCTTATATACATTAACAGTGGAAAAAATCTAAAAGCCATTAAAAACCAACCCAAGCACATCAAGGACATAGTCCAGCTGAAAAATACAAGCCATACAAGAATAAGATGTGGCCATTGCAGCTTAACAAGGAATAGTCTCTAAATTCCGAGAAAAAAAGCAAACTACTTTGAAAAGATAAAAACTAAGATTCAGAACTAAAGATTACTCAATTACAGGTGTGTAAGGCAAAACAGAAGCAAGGAAAAAACATGAGAACAGTGCCAAAATTATCAGCAGGCGTGTGCCGGGGTTTTGAGAGAAAGGAGCAATGAGAAGAAAGTGGACGTACTAATAAGGTCAAAAATAAATGGACTACTAGAACATAGCTGAAGGAACACAGGGAAAAGGCAGAACAAATACAAGGAAGCTCTTCTAAAAATAAATAAATAATGTAAATCTAAAAAACTCTGATCTAAATAACACAATTTCAGAGACACTGCTTGAACTGTTACTGAAGTTCAGGCAGCAGAAGAATCAATGGCAGGGTTTGGATGAACACAATCTTCTTCCCTGGCAGAGAAAAGATATTTAAGAACAGGAAAAGAGTAGCAGAACCCTTTACAAGTGAGTTACTCTTATTCTAACCCTGCTATCATTGTAACAGCACAACAGCTAACTGTTAGTGTTATTCAGTTTTGGAAAATGGATCCAAAGACACGAATTCTGCCATCATTCCAAACTGCCTCTACTGATGAGAATTCAGTTATCACATGTACAGAAAAACAGCTGAAAATACACAGCTGCGCATCGAACCTGGTCCCACATGCACTGGCTTTGGATCTCATACTACTTAAGATATACTCAAACTGAAGAATAAGAAGCATGATAGGAAGGATTTACAGCGGTAGTGTAAAAATCAGCATGAGTAGGAAAATAAGGAGAACCTAGAAAAACTAGAATAACAGCCAAAATATAACCGGAGTTTTTATTTACTAAACCGAATCTCTCAGTGGATTAGACCACATGAGACAGAAGAAACCGAAAGAGCAGGAGAGACAACAGTGGGCAGTAAATTATAAAGGAGATAGCATTGAAACAGGCCTGCAGGAAAAGCCAGTGTAATTTTGAGCTGTGTGCACAGAGGCTGAATCACACTGCAGAGCAGGGAGTGGTCTCTGTAACCACCGTTGCAGTGTGTTAAGGTACCTGAAATATTGCATCTCTCCTCCAGGTCCACTGCAATGAGTATACTGAAGTATCCAAACAAAGCCTCATTTATCTAAAAGACAGAATTCTGACTATAAAAGCAATATCACTTAAGCTGTCTGCTTCCCCTGAGGCAGAGACAGGTTCCTGCTGCCACATCCCACACAGAGGAGTAAGACACTCTCACTTCTTGTTTCCCAAAACAGTATCCACCAGATTTGATGTAGCTAAAACAAAACAAAAACAGAAGCACAGCTTCCCCATCATCTGGGATGCTGAAAGCTTGGACCAGATAAGAACACCAGGTATTTGGAAAAGAACCTTGCCCAGATGCTCATCTGGCACACTATAAAATGCAGTATGTTTTTCACCCCTGGCTCTTTTTTGGAAAAACTTCTGAAGTTGACTGGAGACATTCAACCTAGAATCATTCCACTTTGCAAACAATTACACAAAAGCATCAGCATAGATTTCATCAAAGAATGGATCTGCTACAGGAACCCCGTAAGATACTGGTGCTCAGCAATTTATTCTTTTGACAGGATAAAGGTCAGGGGATCTCTGTCCCAGAGGAGGGTGTGCTATGCACATACTACATGGCTGCTACTAATCAATCACAAGTAACTGAACACACCAGAGGAAGCAGAATGAGCACTTATAGCATACGAGCACAGTAAGAACAATACAACATTTTTTACAAGCCATCAGACAACTGAGCTAACACAGCCTAGCTAATGAATGAAACACTGGAGAGCAAGGCTAGGAGGCAGCGTGGCAGGTTCTTCAAATAAAATTAAGCCTTCAGGAAAGTCACTATTAATATTCTGAAAGGAGTACACCCCCCCATCAATCATACTGGCAGAGGACACTTGTCCTGAGTTCCACTAATGAGGAGAAAGAAGGAACAACAGACACGAACTCAATTATCGTATGCTCAGATGGGAAAAATGACACTGCCGGAGGAGAAATCCCAAACGTGCTCCTCTGACAGACAAGGCACAGGGAGCGACAGATAGTGGACAACACATCAGACATCTTATGTTGCAGGCTCGTAGCCAAGCCCACAATATTAAGAATAACAAGCAATCCGATGGTTGTTTAGAATTTTTTGTTTTCTATATAGGACTAAAAGGAAATCATAATTCAAACACGGCAAATATCACCAGTTATAAGAGGCTGTTTCCTCACAAGGAACTGTGGCCTCCCTCAAGCACTCCCTGTCTGGAGCTACTCCGGTTTGTCACGGCATGATACTATCTTTTGAGGGAACAATCTGGAATCATTTAACATTCCCAGAGGTGCAACTCTGTAGCTTACCCAAACAGAAGAGATATTGCTGAGGTTGGAAGTTTACCATGAAAACGCCAGATTTACCCAGGAAACCACTCAAGAACATCTCAGGCAGATAAATACATGTTATTCCAGCCAGCATAAGTGTTTCTTAAAGCAACACCCAGTTCAGAGGCTCTTCATCACCACATCAGCTTCAGAAAAGGAAACTCTTAGGGGTTGTAGAAAAGACAGGCAACCCTCCTTGCAGAGAAGAAGCAGACGCCCGAGTCCGCAGCTGACGGAGCAGCCTGCTCCACGGGGCTGCGAGATGCTGCCAGCCCAGCTGAATGCAGCTGTGCCAGAGGAGAGCAGGTTCCTCCACACTGTACCACTTGCTCACTGCAAGGCTTTCCAGACCTCAGGCAAAGGAAATCAGGCAACCAGCTGCACAGATGAAGTCTTACCCTGCTGTCCATGATGTGCCAGGTAATCGATACCGTCTGCCCGGACAGGACAACAGGGTTGCAGAGACATTCACCTCACGAAACGTCAAAGGATCACCATAGCTGGCACTCATGGGATATTTCCAGTTGTACTTGCAATAACTGCTCGCCTTCCAAGAAGACATTCATTAGGCTATAACTTTCCATAACACACATTTGGAAGTTTTAATGACAGACAATTCAGAGCACTTTCTGAAACATGATGTCCCGAAGGTGCACATACAGAGTCTCACAAAGTAAGCCCAAACCACATGCATTTCCCTAAGTCGATGCTTTTCTAACTATCGCAAGCAGCAGACACTGTGTTCGAGCACACTGTGTGGGTGGCAGCATGACTTGGAATGTTTTTGAGCTCAAGCATCGTACCGAGACATGAGATACTCTGGATGAAATGCAGTGTATTTGAATCCGTGCAGTGCCATTCACAGCATAATTTGTACAGGTAGAAACTGCCTTTGCAATCTGAGCCCAACCATACTAACACATTAGCCAAAACACAACTCGTACCTCTCACCGCTAACTAGAAACGTAATGACTTATCACTGAAACAACATCCACGTATCACTGAACACAACAGCTGTGTCATGGAAAAAGAGTAAGAGTGAACACAAGCACACAATCTTATCTTGTTTCCTAATTAAGAACTTGCATTTATGGGCTCTCTGACATTAATAGGATAAAAAGGAAGAGCAGTCCTATAAACAGAGGTTGAAAAATACCACTACGTGGAAAGAACAAGACCCCAAGTGTTTCTGCACAAAGTCCTTTCACACATTTTTTTTTTCAAATGTACTGCCTGATCAGCATACAAAACCATGAAAACAATGTAAGACATTACCTTGATGCGGACAGACATTTTACCTTGACAAACCTCTAGTTCATTTCTTGCAGTCTCCATACAGTGGGAACCTGCTACAACCCTCAAAGGTTCTTATTTGCATGGTGTCACAATAAAGACACTTCGTCCTGCCTCAGAACACTGCTATGAAGACTTAGATAACTATGAGTGGAAGTTAAGGCTGATTGATTGATTATTTTAGCAAAAGCATGCTTGCACCCTGCAGCATGAATCAACCAGGATTGCTTTCCTTCTAAGGCATCACGATGGGAAGCCAATAATCCCTATCCCAGTGGGTAGCCTAACTGAAGATGCAATGAGCATTTTGCTTGGTTTCCAGGTGTTTACTTGCTTCTGCCTCTCTGCATAATAGCCCACTGCACAGAAAATTCAGCTCTGCCTCCCCTGAGAGCCACTAGAGCCAAAGGCAGCTGGGTCTACACTATGCATTCTCAGTTCATCGGGAGGGCATTAAGGGCTTACAGATCTCTCTCAACTTGGCCCTGAAAAGAGGAAGACCGCAGCAGGAGGGAGGATACCTCCATTCTGAGAGCAAGGCAACTTCCAAAACTAAACATTCAGTGGTGCATTCCTGATTCAGCAGGAAAGACTTCCATTACGGGCAACAGTTCTTCTTAGAAAGCCAAGATCCTCCTACAAGGCACCAGAAGTCTTACAGTCACACTACTGAACCATTCAGTATGTTGGGGCTTACACTTCACAGTGCCTATTTTTACTGGTCCATACTGCCTCTCTGAAATCCTGAAGGCCTGGACACAACCTCTCAACTGACCTGCACTAACAGCCAAGCACAGAGCAACCCCACAAAGGTTGATCTAACCCAGTCCCGCTCCTGCAGCAGCCAGAGCTGCGTTTTCAGAAGATGAAACACCTGTGAAGGAGCACAGGGAGAGCAAAGACTTATGATGCAGAGCCTAGCAAAAGAAAGCACGTTCTACTGCATTAAAATCAGTGCAAAGTTCTCCTTTCCCTAGATCTGCATAGGGCTGGAAGAATTGACACTATACACACGTAAGAGACAGAGAGGCCCAAGGGAGAAGGATCATTGCCCTTGAATGGGTATTGTTTTGCCCCCACCCCCAAAGCACAGTAAGAGGAGAGACCACCTGTGCTGGGCACTGAGACAGCACAGCAGAGTTTCTACCTTGAAGAACATAATGTCAAGACTAAAACATTACACAAGCAATCGGTAGAGGAAGAACATCGGCTACCTTGAAGAACATAATGTCAAGACTAAAACATTACACAAGCAATCAGTAGAGGAAGAACATCGGCAAGCAATAAGTAAGCACAGTGCACAGACACACCATTAACCCAGCTCAGATCTTGGACTTGATCTCCCTTTAGTTTCAGTGAACGCAAACACCTGCCTAATAGGTGCCCACCTGTGAGCCACTCACTCAGGAAAGCTTGGGCTAGCTGAAGACTAGAAAACACAGAAGCACCAGTCCCACACTGGTCACTGTGGCCTGACAGGACTTCTCCAGAAACCTGCTGACTCTACAGACACAGCAGCACACGATGTTAGAGGCATGGCCTCTGACAGGAGAATCACCTTCCATCAGCTTCTTCCAATCCTAACAAATGTTGCATCTGAAGACATTCCAGAGATTAATTTCAGACTAATTTTACAGAAGTTTCCTCCAAGCTGGTGTGTCAGATGGCTGCCCCCCATGATTATCAACACACAAACAAGCTCAGGCAGTAGAACAGGCATCTACACAATGCCAGCGCAAACCGTCCGTGTGAAAAGGCACAGCATTCACCGGGCCAAAGAGCAGTTCTTCACAGAACTTCCAAACTGATGACACACCACTTCTGCTCACCCACTGGCATCCCGCCACCCATGTAACCCACATCTAACCTCAGTCTCACTATTCACAGTCATTCTGTCTTTGGTTTGCCCAAAGCAGGCCCTCCTCTCTCTAGCTCTTGCAGCGTTTCTATTTGTGAGGACTATGCACATACACATCACCATCACTAAGTTCTGTGCTTTGTATTTGCAGCTTCTTTCTGCAGGAAGTCAGCCTGGTAATTCTGTCCTGCTCTTCAAATACCTGCTTGAGAGTAAACTACCCACAAATAAACAATACCTCAAGTCACTTTAAAGCTATAGAATGATCACGGCTTCCTGCTCCACACAACAGCCTCAGCACATGTCTTCAAAAGGTGGACTGGCTTTTCACAGATGCATGTTGCAAACTCCTTCCCATTTGCTGCCTGCTCAGCCCAGGACCCTCCTTGGGCACCGCAATCACATAGGCTTCCTCTACTAGCTCGGGGCATTCTGGAACATTTCTACCCTGACCCATCTGGCCATTCAATCATCAAGATTCTCCCTACAAACACATCAGCCTTCTGCAGCTCTTTCACAAAGGCTGGTGTTCTCCCACCTACGGGAAAAACTGTTTTTCCGCTCTTGAATTTTATGCCTCTAGTTTTTGTGCAGTGCTTGAATATATCACTTGCAGACAACATACCACAAGCCCAGAGATACATTGATCTAGAGTGACTTCCTGAATCTGCCCCTTAAGCCTCACAAGAAGACCTCCCGATCAATGTCTGATGAGTGAGACAAAAGATACCTATCTCATTAACACACCCAGCACACCTCGGCTCCAAGACAGGTCTTTGCATTCCTCCCACAGGTACATCTAGCCTGCACATACCCTTAACCATACAGTCAGCAACGGCATCTACACCGTTCAGCTTGCTCACCAGCTCTGCCCGCGATAGAGCTGCGAGTTCATCTGGCAGCAGAGTGAATCCTTTTGCTGTTACCTACGGTCTGGAGCGCAGGTGACACGGGTAGCCCCGCGGATGCCAGGCGGCCATCACCTGGCTTCAGGGGACCGGCTGTAAGGCCACCATTCACGTCAGGGGCGAAGAGGCTGCTTTCAGCAGCAGCATGGCCGCGACGACGTACCCCACTCCGAGATCTTCAACAGCCATCGCGGCAGACACCAGCCAGAGGCCGCAACATGGAGTCAACGCAGCCGTGGTCCGACGCTGGCACACCCGGCCCCGCCGGTTCCCGGTGCCGCAGCCGGCTCCCACTGGAAGCGCACCGGGCGGCACGGCGGGGAAACGGCGGCCGGGGTAGCCGTTCGCCACACATCCAGCCTCCGGCTGGGGCGAGGCCCAGCCGCCGCCGTAGGGGGCGCGGCCCCAGGCCCAGCTCGGCCCGGCGGGGCAGGGATGCTGCAGGG
>Ga0065711_1000871_pt1 | contig 53397 bp, 30 predicted proteins | sample Hoacrofraction12_FD_59098 | JGI IMG/M metagenome (GOLD analysis project Ga0065711, IMG submission 59098) | Hoatzin crop microbial communities from Cojedes, Venezuela - Epithelial fraction 12 v2 (version 2) | ecosystem: Host-associated > Birds > Digestive system > Esophagus > Crop | place...
ACCCGCCTGGACAAGGTCCTGTGCAGCCTGCTGTAGGTGACCCTGCTTCGGCAGGAGGGTTGGACTAGATGACCCACAGAGGTCCCTTCCAACCCCTACTATTCTGTGATTCTGTGATTCTGTGAGGGCATGGCTGTTTGGAGAGGGAAGCACCAGGGAGCTTAGAAATAAGAGTGGTATTATGGGGAAGGAGAGAGGGAAATGATGACAGAACAGACTGAGAGGTTTTGATCATAATATGGTAGAGTGTAGAAGGGAGGTGGTGGGTGAGGAAAACAGGGATGAGTCAGGACATGGTAAAGAGTGGGACTCCCGGGGGACAAAATGGTAGTTATCCATGAGTGCAGAAATTAGGATTGGCATAGAGCACAGAGGAGGAGATGGAGACACTTGCTATTTGGGCTGTGAATTTGAATTCTTAACTTGGAAATATCCTGTGCCATTGAAACGATCCTATGCCATTTACCACCTACACAACACTGCAACAAAGGCACAAGCAAATGAGTTTATTATTGTTATTAATTTGTCAATGAAATAAGCCTGAATGAGCCTGAAGTGGTATTTTTGGAGTCTTTAAGCTGCCAGTACTGCATTCTGTCTCTGAAAGAGTTAAGGTGAAAAAATTTTAGCGTAGTGGGTTTTTCTTCCTACTGTGACACTTTTGGGAGTTTCAGATATCATGTTCTTTATTTACACGCAGTATGTCTTTGCTTGCAAGCATCATTGTTTGAAAATATAGCACGATACTCTATAAATATAAGTGAGATGAGTTAACACACTGATGACAAATTCAAGACTTCTGGTTTTTAGCCAAAGGAAATGCAAAAGGTTGGTCTAACACCTAAAAAGAATCTTTTTGGAAAGTATAGTCAGTCAGAGTATAGACAACTGTTGTGGGGTTTTTTTGTTGGTTTTTTTTTTGGTATGTGTTTTAATAAATGCTAAGAGTCATGTTGGAAACAAAGTTATCAAACCTCCACTTTGGATTTCTGTTTGGTTGGTTGGTTTTGGTCTTCTAATCCATTAAAGAGATTTATCAGCTACTATTGGTTCTACTGTTGGTGTTTGAACTAGCCATGTTTACCATTTAATAAAATAAATACAAAACCCCCCTGTTTGCTTGATCTTTGGAAAAACTCAGCTTCAAAAGAATCCTATGGGTGGGATCAGATCAGATAAAATTTGGCAGCACACATTTCAGATTCACAATATTTCCATATCCAGGAATCGTGTGTCAGTTCCTGAGAGTTTCCTGCTCAATTAAAGTGTGTTCTGGCTCTGAAGCTGAAGATCTTGGACAAAACCCTAGGAAATCAGACTCTGTCAGTGCTTTGTGGATAGCAGCAACCCTTTTGTATAGGATCAGAGGAATTTTGTAATGGTTTTGGTCAGAGTTTTCCTCTTGCCATGCCAGGTCATGGTCACACTTTGACTGTGCTCCATGGAGATAGACTGGAATCCTCTGGAATACATCCCACAGTAGAAATGAAAAATGTTATTAACAGCAAGATTTAATATCATGAAGAAGAGAAGGCTTCCTGTGTTTAGGGCTATGAGGAAACAGGATGTGAGATAATTAGCTATAATTTGTAGCATATAACCATATTGTTTCCTCGGCAAGAAATGGGATGGGTGTTATCCTGTCATGGAGACACCATTCTTTCACTATTCCAAGAGTTCCCTGTAGCATATTGCAAATATTCTAGCAGTGAGCTGTGACCAACCACATTTATTCACAGTCTTAAGATAAAAAAAGACTTGGAGCTTTTAACACCAGCATACAGTATGTGCATACTTTGCAAATTCCAGCAAAACCCCACAATGCGCTCCTTTGCAAAATAGCCTGCATTCTTTTCTTGTTCCAAATTATGTTTTCTAATTTGTGGGATGGTGACCTGTCTCACTAGTTTAGCACATTGGGCTTAAGGTGAACCACTTTGTACAATGGTCCTCTCCGCCACCCTGAACAGACTTACTGGTTTCACTCAAATTTGCTGTAACAGGTTGTGATAAATATTATTGAAAGCGCCAGGTCTAATTGCCACCCTTCGTCTTAGAAGAACTGTAGGAGATAGCTAAGTAAAAGCCAAGTTAAGCTCAAATCAAAGGCACAGGTGGTCTTGAACTCTTTGGGCAGAGAGGTTTTGCTGTGGGAGTGTGTGTGACGGAGAGGAGGATGAGAGGGAGCGGAGTTAGCTGGTAATGGCAAGAAAAAACTGAGAGCACAGCTAAAATATTTAGTGAAGCAAAGTCCTTTACATTTGTCGAAATAACCAGAATAAGCAAAAATGCGACAAAAGATACCTTGCTTCTCCATCAACTTCTTCTCATATGCATTAATCTCTGCATATTATTTACTTAAATAACGGCTGACTAGTGTTTTTCAGATAGATCAGTGCCTTTAGCAATTAATATTATCTAAATAGGCAGCTTGGCCAGACTCAGCTTTTGATACCTCCTTCTCAGCCAACAGTGAACGTGTTTCTCGTCCTCAGTCTCAGCCCGTGCCTGCTGTAGATTCAGCCATCTATTTGGGAAGCTCTTTACTGTAATCCTCTTGATACATAAAGCATACAAGTGAAAATAATGTATACTTTTCCCATGTGGTAGTAGGAAGAAGAACATTTAAAATTATATACTGATTTTTTAAATGACTGCTTCTTAATCTACTTCATGTAAGGTCTCATTTTACTTTCCTTTTGACATAGGAATATGCCCATTAATGTTCTTGATTAATGAGGGGATGGGTTAAATGCACCTTTCCAGTATATTTTAAAATATTTCAGCTAAAGCAATTGTTAATTGCAAATTCATCATTTTGACTTCTTAGCTCATGTCCTTATTACAAACAGGTAATGAATTCGGTATATTTAGGTGTTACCGAGGGACTGAAGGAACCCTATGAAATTAAACCTTTCTGAGGCCTGTCACATAGTCACATTGATTGGTACTTTGTTGTTTGCATGTTGACTCCTAATTTGTGCCACACAGCTGGACCCCACAGATGGAGGTACTGCTCCTATTGCATTCCAGCACTCTTTTACATCAATAAACATATAAACCAGCATTCCCTCCCTATCATTTTTTCTTCTTTTTGTTTAGCCTAAGGGATGAAAACATCTCATCTATCAAGAGTATATGCAGTCTGAACCGTACTGGAGAATACTATAACACTGCAATTTAATAGCTTTGTTTCACTTGAATCAGTATTTTTGCACTCATATGAATACCTAAAAGATTTTATTTTTCAAACAGATGCAGAAGGTCTGTTAGTTGATTTTTACATGACAAATAAGGGCGGATTGATTTGTCTGACCTGCTTCCTTATTTAACCTCGAGATGTTAGGAACACTGTTTGGCCTTTGCTGGTTCTACCATAGAGAAGCCTTCTATGTTTCATTTAAAATGCTAAATCTTTAGCACAGACTTACTTTCTCCAAAGCATTGATGAAATGCTACAGTTCAAAGGTGCTCGAGGGAAAAAAAAATCTGGCTTGCAATCTTTTTATTCCTCAGTTGTTCAGCATTTTGAGTCTTGCAGTGTCATTTGCCCTTCCTTGAGCTTTTGAATACATCAGACTTCTCAAAATTTCCTGCAGTTGCTGTTCTCCCTGTTGAGGAATTCTGTATCTGTAACTCTGTCGTTTAGCAATGGCAGTAACTGATGGATGAACAAGAGTCTCTGAAACCCAACATACCATGCCATCTAGATGTGATCCAAGTGCAGTTAAAGAACGTGCTGCAGAACAGGGTCTCCAGAAAAGATCTGCCTGTTCATACCAAGAGAAGTTACTTTCCCCACTTGTCTAAGCTGTCCATCTCCTGAAGATTTCTATTTCAGGAAAAAAAACCCCAACAAACTAGCAAACAAATCCCAAACTGATGGTGCTTTACATTAATAGGCACGGTGATGAGCTGTGCAGTTTGAAATGTTGATTCTGCTGCCTGTTGTGAGTTGGTAATCATCAGTGAGAGGGAAAAGCAGATAACTAGGGGTGGTAATACCCTCTTTGATTGCTCCACATGAGTCACCCAGGCTTGTCTGGAAATACTCAGGGAGGGCAGAGGACAATCCATGTTCACTTTTGGTAGTGCTGGTAGAGTTGGTGAGGTGGTGATAAGGAATGAAGGTTCTACTCAATTTTTTCTCTTTTGAGATGGCTGATTTCATCTTTTTGGTAAGTCTGAGTCTGCTGAGTCAGTTTGTTGATTCCTTGTGTTTGTTGCATGGGTCTTCTGCAGAGAAGGCAGAAGACAGAAATGTAGCTTAGTGCCACACAAGTGGAAAGAGGAGTTGCTCTGAGGCAGCGGCTCTCAGGGGCCGTGCACCTTCTTGGGGACTTTATGACCGTTTCTTCTATTAAATTCTATTAACTAGTTTTAAAGTTGCTTTAAATATATTCAGCAAATGTCAAGTCCTAAGCACAACAAGTGATAATCCAAGTGACTAAAATAAGAACAAAACTTGTCCATAACTTTAAAAAAATTGTTTCAGACTTCAGATTGTTTGCTGTATAGCTCACATGAACTACATCAACACCACCACCACCATCATCAGCTTTTCCAAACAGTCATTTAGCTTTGTATTATTATTAAATACTTTATGTTGATAACATAATTTGGACATTAGTGATTTATGGCACCCAAACTGAGCTATGTTATTACGGTTCCTAGGCAATAATCCCCAGCTGATTATCCAGAAACAGCAGTAGAGTTACCCATGAGGTTGCTAGCTAATGGCCCAGTACAAACTGAAGTGCTGTTAGCTATCTAATAACCACATTTTTCACGGCAGACTCGCCAATAAGGACACCACTAAAAAGAACATCCCTTAATCATATATAATACCACAGGTGTATTTTTACTGCATAATAGAGAATCTTTTTACTCAAAACAAGAATTAAGCATTCACTCTACTAAAAGCACACCGCACTTAATACACTCTAAGAATAATAGTACAGTGTGTTCAAAAGTCTGATGAAATAAATAATTTCTGGCACTTCCCCCAAAATAACACTTCAACGAGCCGCTGCTTGTCTGCAGCTGCTCGGGTTGACGTTATGGAAAAAGGCAGCTAGGTGGAGGAGTTGTTAATGTTATGGTGCTCAAACTGATGCAGCCGCCGTCTGGGCTGGACTGGAGGAGGTGCTTAGCTTTATGTATTGTGGAGAGTTTTGTCGAATCACTGAGATTACTCACAGGACAGAAAACTAAGCACCTATGTAATTATTTCCTAGGTCCTTCAGCACATGCCTTGGGGTTTTTCTGGACTGTTTTGTTTTATTTTGTTCTCCTATGGTTACATTCAAGAATAATTTTCAGCAGTTAAGCTAGGATTTTTTCCAGTGGGGCTTTTTCCACCTGAAGTTTCTTAGTCCTTTGAACTTAAAATGCTAAAAGAAAACCTAACCAAAGCTGTAAGCACCTTCACACCTGTATGTAATAACTGAATATAGTGAAGTGACCTTCCCAATAGGAATTCAGTGAGCTGGGCACCTTCTGACACCTGCTATGCTGCAGTCCAGGGGTCCCTGAGCTGCGGGGCATACCATGTGCTGTGGGGTCTCCATCCCTGCTGCTCTCAGCTCTGCATAGGAGGACAGCAGGACTGCCACAATACGTACCTGTCACTCAAGAAAGGTTCACAGGACTTCTGAGGTGAAAGGCAAATTTTGGAGCAGCATCTGAAAGGAAAAGCCATTGTCTCTTCAGTGGGCCCAGGAGATAAAAAGAGTGACTGGGTTGCAGCTATCATGTAATGCCAAAAATCAGGAGGGATCTGAACTATCAAACCCAATCAGCCAACTATCAAAGGAACCAACACTGTCTTAGTCATCTTCTTCCCCCAGCACCTTGCTGTTATCATAGACCTGCTTAGGTGGAGTGCCTGCAGGCAGCTGCCCATAGCAACTCCTACTGAGCCGTTGCCCTTCACGGTCTGGGTGTGCTTTTCACACTGGATATATCCTTGTGACCTGTACAGGATGATTGTCTATCCATTTGTTTATCAGAGAGAATTCACAGAATGGCAGAAAGGTTGAGGTTGGAAGGGATGTCTGGAGGTCATCTGGTCATACCCCCCACCTTGCTCAAGCAGGGCCACCTAGAGCTGGTTGCCAAGGACCATGCCCAGATGGCTTTTGAATATCTCCAAGGGTGGAGACTCCACAACCTCCCTGGGCAACCTGTGCCAGTGCTTGGTCACGTCTCACAGTCAAAAAGTGTTTCCTGATGTTCAGAGGGAGCCTCCTGTGTTTCAGTTTGTGCCCATTGCCTCTGGTCTTGTCTCTGGGTACCACTGAAAAGAGCCTGGCTCCATCCTCTTTGCTACCTTCCCTTCAGATATTTGTACACATTGAGGAGATCTTCCCTGAGCCTCTTCTCCAGGCTGAACAGTCCCAGGTCACTCAGCCTCCCCTCATATGTGAGGTGCTCCAGTCCCTTCATCATCTGTTAGGCCCTTTGCTGGACTCTGTCCAGTAGCTCCATATCTCTCTTTTACTGGGGAGCCCAGAACTGGACCCGTCACTCCAGGTGTAGCCTCCCCAGTGCTGAGTGGAGGGGGAGGGTCATCTCCCTTGACCCACTTTGCCTAATGCAGCCCATTCACTGCCTTCGCTGCAAGGGTGCTTCAGCTGGGTGCTCACCGGGACCTCCAGGGCCTTTTCTGCCAAGCTGCTTTTGGGCAAGGATGGGAAAAAGGAAAAGAAAATGCCATAAAATTAGATGAGCTGCTTTATAAATTTCCGAATTGGTAGGCTAGAGAGCAAAGTAGATCATACAAACGCCATCCTCCCAGGTTAGTGAGAATGAAATGTTACAAAGTTTTAATAAAACAGAAAGCCACATTTCTGCTGAGGGAGCACATTACATATATCGTAGCTATTAATAACACTAAGCTGTTACGGGGTCAGTAGTGACCTGCTCAGTTCAACACTGAGCGTATGGCTGAGTCCACACCTGAGGTGTGACAAACCCCATGTTTCAAGTACTGGGGTATGCTGCTCAAAAGGAACATTCTAAGCACAAAGTATATGCCAACCTCTTCCAGCTGCTTCAAAGTCTATAATAGAGAGATTCCAAATACAATTTTATGACTTTTTAACAAAAATTAAATCTAACACTGGGACTGCAGGTCTCCAGCAGAGATGTGATGGGGGCTCTATGTTCAGCCAACCCCTCCAGAATAAGTTGGATAGGCTGAACGTTTTCTAGCCCTGCAAAGGCAGCGTTTCCTTGATGCCATCTTCCCTATCACAGCATCAACATACCACCTCACGAGCGAGGTTGGTGGTGTGGTGGCCTGGGAGGGTATTGCTACCCATGAGAGCAATTATGCTGCTCTCTCCTCTTGCTGACCACCTTTTCAAAAGAACTTCAAGGTAGGCAACCATTTTGGGCGTGAGATAAATTTATCAGATGGGGGCTGTCGGCTTCTGGGTGCTCCCTTTTTTATGGCGGGGGAGGTGGACAGACCTCCTGTGCTGCTCCTCGAAGCCATGCAGATATTTTCAATCCACTCTGGACAGACTAATAATTCTTGAAAATTTTAAATGGAAACAGAAGCCATGCAGATATTTTCAATCCACTCTGGACAGACTAATAATTCTTGAAAATTTTAAATGGAACAGAAACTGTATATGCAAGCTACAATTGCCCATATTTTTCCTGAGTTTTAATTATTTAGCTAATTGTGGGGAAAGATGCAAAATCGGCTTTGAATAGGGCTTCTTCTCCAAATGAAAGCTAGGATGAGCCATTGGAAAGTCCCTTTTAGAAAACCTTCCAGGGACAGCTCCTGCGAAGCAGCCTCCAAGCAGCTATATTATACGTCTGGAGTTGCAGAAGATGCAAAACAACTGAACCAGCCACATGGTGGAGCTCGTTTTGAGGAGAGGAAGGTGGAAGCAACCCACGAGATGCTTCTCCTGGCTTTGGGAGAAGACATGCTGCCTCCCGAACTGCTGGCAGGTATCCTGCTTGGTATATTCCAAACATAAGTGATCAGTGGGCCTTCAAATAGAGAGCAAAAACAAAAAAGCAGTTCTCAACAGGGAAGAGATTTAGCAAGCTATTCAACAAAGCTAAACAGCAGGGTTGAATGCCAGCAGGCACGGGACCCAAACTACTGACCCAACTACTGCAGTAAAAATGTAAGATTAGGGGAAAAGTTTAATTTTCTAGATGCCTGAACATCGTGTCTGATTTCCACCTGAAAAGAGTATTCCAGCAGGATTGAAAACACAGCCTGTGACTCAGAAGAAGACTGTGATTATTTCTATGAACACTACTGACTGTGAATGGTAAGTATAACTGAGCGGCAGCATCCTCTATTTTCAGCAAAAAAAACGGATTGCTGCACTAACTCCTTTTAGACAACTTTTCTGTTCACTTCAATGAAGTCTATTCAAAATTAATTGATAGACAAGTATTGATTAGCCACATCATTTGAAGGAGCTGCTGGGATTTATCACTCCTGATGCATCTTTCCAGCAGCTGGCCAGGAGAGCCCAGTGAGTCGCCCCCTGCTCCGTGCTAGACCCCAAAGCCATAAGTGGCAACATGTCGACCTTTGAGAGGACATTTTGGTGGCTGGGAACTCCGATTCATAACCGAGCTGGTTAGGAGACACTGCAGGCAGAGCAGTGGTGCTGCTTTTAGGTCACTTTGCAATCTCCCTCCCTCCCTCCAGCAGTCCTTCTGTCCTCTACAGGCTATAAAGTACCTGTTCCTGGTTTTCCCCACCAGATAACCACTTATTCCTCCCCCTTCCTTCCTTCCTTCCTTCCTTCCCCTCCCAAACACTTCATTGCACAGCAGCAACACCACTTGTTTTTGCTGGAGTTGTGTCCCAGTTATCCTTTTTTAGAGAGGGCTAAAGGCGGCAAGCTGTGATTGCCCACAATGACAATCCCTTAGGGAAAGCGATGGACGGAGATGTTGTTAGTTCCTATGAAGTGGCAATGCCAAAACTTCACAGGATCAGGCTTTATATGACCGGACATATTCAGCATTTTAGCAGCAGTGTGAGTGAGGATGTGCATCGTTTCCTGGGATTGTCAAGCCTTTGATGGAACTCTTGGTATGCAATGAATAATATTATTACAATACTGTACTTTCTTAAACATAGTGGGCATAATTAAAGTTCCACCCGCAGAGGCCAGATCCATCTTACTCACTATTGTTAAGAGTTAAGAGACTTCCATTTACTTTAACAATGACTTGTTTAGCATATGAAGTCAATGAATTTCTTGTCTTTGTGGAGGGTGTCATTTTACTATGCCAGGAACAATGTGGAGTTCTGGAGTAAAGCTAAAAATAGAGGACAGTTTGTCGCTTAACGAAAATTAAAGCAGCTTTGATCAAATCAGTGAAATTATTATTTGCGTCAGTGTACTGTCTGGTCCTGTGTATTTAAAAGTGGGTCTGTACCTTTAAAGGTAGGATTGCTGAACCGGTAGTGTTGTAGGTTATATAAAGTAATAACACTTTTTAAAATTTGGTATTTTTAGCTATATTGCTTTCTTGTTTTATCATCGCGAATTAGTTTAGACAAAAAATTATATTTCTCATTTCTAGGTCAGTTTTACCATCTGGAGCTTTTGCAGAAGCACAGAACTGGTGTGATGTCTTTGTACTGAGCATTGCGTTGGCACATTTAAGGTGATCCCACCAGGAGAAAAAGAGTTTGAACTACTATCACCAATAACAGCAACATAATTGTTAATGAAAGCAATTAGCAAAAAGCAGTCCCTATTTTTTTAGCTGATTGATCTATGCATTTGATAGCCCTCTGTGTATTATTAGCTTTATGGTTTTACTGACATGGCCGCTTAGACCCAGATCTTCAGAGGCATTTCATTCTGGAAATCTAGCACAAGCCTGGTGCCCGTGTTTATTATTAGGAGCCTAAATAACTTGGTGGAGTCAGATGTTAGTCCTGATAATGGAAACGCAGTAAACTGTACCTAATCTGTTGATGTGAACAGTCTGGTTGTCTGGCTTGGAAAGAAAAACAGTGAAAAATAAAACTTCTTTCTCACTCTTTAAATAAGGAAAGTGGGCAGGAAGCTTGCACACAGCCGTGGGGAAGATACCACCTGAGTCCCCAGTGGGTGGCTTTCAGCGCGGCAGCTCACAGATGCTTTCGCAGGGCGACCTGCCCGAGGCAAGGGGAAGGTCAGGCCGGCCGGCACTGGGGCCAGCAGCGGTGGGCAGCCTTCCTCACCCTCTCAGCAAGAGGACTGTGCTGTAACCACTTCATGAAGGGGCCAAACAGCAGCAATTCCAGCCAATGCCTCTTCCAGCTTTCTTAAGGCAAATAATTGGAGCACCCCGGAGGCCCGACATCTCTGAAGCAGATATCTCTGCAACGCTGCACACCCAGCTTGCTCCGCTTTCCACCACGTACCATCCCCATGGTCACCCCTGGAGAGCTTAGGGCTGGCTGTGCTTGTCCCCATGGCCACCAAGTCCTCGGTGGGCAAATCATCACCTTGCTCAAATTCAGATTTACAGGTCACTGAACCAGGAGCAGACTTAATTGGCTGGGGCTGCGACTATATGTTAGATTACTTTTCTTTCACACTTCCGTGAGAGAAACACATTGGCACGCATTGCTGCATGTGGCGCTGATGAACATGCTGGATAACCGAAACAAAAGATGCTGGCAGGGCAAACAGCCAAGCTGGAAAGGAGTAGGAGGGGCAGTGCCTGCAAGCCACTTCCCAAATCATTGTACAGATCTCTGCAATTTTTCTCCTTGAGCTGAAGGGGAGAGGGCAGAGTTCAACACAACACTGGAATGAGTCTAAATTTCCTTTGTGATTGATTTTGCCGTCCTGCTTGCATAACCCACCTAATCCTGCCTCCCAGCTCAGTAAATCGCAGCCCGCAGCCGTCTTCTTAAGCATCAACCCGGAGGATCATGATGAAAAGCAAATCTCATTACCGATCAGCAGTGAAAGTGATAGAGCCTGGGAAGTACATAAAATTATAACGTTGCCAGAAAATGGAAAGTAAAGAGAATTAGAATGTCACCACCTAGATTGAATCAGTTTTATCTTCATTTTAATCCAGTATTAATTCTTAGACACAGAAAAACTGTCATTCTGGGGGGTAGGGAATGAGGTAAGAATTGGACTACAGGATTTTCCATCACCAGAAGAGACCAGATCTCACGTTGAAGGTGTGGGATTAGGGAGTCAGGGGCCATGTTTATTCCAGCATCCCCAGTTAAGCCCACAAAAGAGTAGTCAGGATTTACAAAGGGATATTGAACTCTCTGGAGAAGCACTCTCACTGACATATCCTAGCCAGTAACAGCAATGTGAGGCACTTCTAAAAAATTACTCTTATTTATTGACCTAAGCAGATCCTATTTTGGTAGGTATTATTGACCTGAGCTCTTCTGGCAGTTTATCCCCAGTGGGGAGACTGAGCATCTGGGACACCTGACCTTGCACACCCTCCCTTGGTACCGGGGAGGTGCATTTTTTTCTGTCATTCTTTACGTGCAAAACCAAGGACAGTGCTGAAAATATTCAGGAAGGGCAGAGGAGGTCCCTAGTTCAGTCACTGCCACTTTGAAAAAGGTTAACGTTTTGCATGAATAGTGTTGGTCTTCTTTATTCAGGGAGTTATTTTTTTTCTCAAGGTAAATTTGCTCTTTGCTGAGATGGAAATAAGGTATGGTCAGCAGGCACGCGGGGAGGAAGGGGAAGGGCGAGCAGAAGGAGGCATTAGTGGGGTGGTGGCTTGCAGGAGCCTTTCTGCCTCAGAGGGTTTGGGGAAGCGGTGTGAATTAGGTTATCTGCTGTCCTCCAACCATCTGCACCTGGAAAACTGCTCTCCTAGGGGAAGGGCTGAGCTAGGTGTTCGAACCAGCCCCCATAGACTTCAAGCATGAAGTAAAGGAGGGCCTCCTGGTGAGACAGCACCGTCTTTCCTAGACCATCCCTCACCCAGAGCTTGATCCAGCCTCTGGCAGAACAGGCACAGGGGATCATTGCTCCAGCCTGCAAATGATGGATGGAAGCAATGCCCTCGGAGCGCGCATGGCCCCGTCTCTCTTCGACCAGTTCTGATTAGGAACCTTGTGTTTTGCAGCAGTAGCAGAACAAATACAATCAGGAAGGCCTTGTGAAATCAATTTCTGTTTAATTATTCGTTGCATATGTCTATGTTGTACTGAGGAAATCATTCCAAACCCTATAGTACCCAACTGCTTCCAGCTGCCTTCCTGAAGGTAAGCATGTGACTTTGGTTTCAGAGTATTGCTACTGTAAATATACAATTATTTATAAACTACCTCACAGGGACCATATGGTCCCCTTTTGAATAAAAATGCACAGACGGAGCTGAGAAAGAATCCGTGAAAGAGGCATAGTAAATTGGTACGTAGCGTACCATCTGCTTCCATGTGCGGGCGATGTTATAACAAATTGCAGGAGGCACAGCTAAGACAACTGTAGAGAGCCAATTCCTTCGTGGTGTTTGCACATCTTCTGCTGGTCTTCTGCCTGGTATCAACTGTGTGTGGTTATTTGCTGTGGCAATATACCACGACAGCCATGCAGGCCAACTTCTACACGCTTAGGACTAACAATCCTCTGGGGTTTCCCCTATCTAGTAAGCACCCCTTCATTTGATTCCAATTGCTTGGAGTTTTGCTAGGTTTATGAAGCACATTAAGTATCACCAACCAACTAGGCTCAAGTTAAAATGCTTTTCACAAGGTTTATTCTGTAAAACATCAAGAAGACTGGTGTAGAACTTATCATTGGTTGAAATATTTTCCATACAGGACTGAAGCTTATTACAGCCTTGCTTGAATGATGTTAGAACAAAGCTTGTGTTAGTTTTCATTTATTACAAAGGAGCTGAGAAAGTTGCACAGATCTGGTTTTTATTATTGTTATTGTAGTATTGGGATGCCATAAGCACAGATGACAAGTGGAAGCATCATTGATGCCACTCAGGTTATGGCGCAGCAGCAGCAAGAACTCTTCAATGGGTCACGGGCTCTGCAGGGAGAGCGGGGCTCAGCACCAGCAACAGGGCAGTGTGGGTGGTGATGGGTGTGAGCACGATGTCCCCATGCCTTGCACCGTTCAGCGTTACAGGAGCCAGGCTGCTGGCAGACCCTCGAGGGCACAAGGGCAATGACTGAGAAACTATGGGGTTATTACGGCAAGAAAAGAAGGGGGTGGATGACAGGCGGGATGGCCAGTCCTAGTGCTGACCCCATGAGTTTGGGAAGGGTTCAACGAGCCTGTTTGGCACAGGCAGTGAGTTGCTTTTGCTCTCACATGGTTTGAGAACTCGGCTGGGGGCCAAGGAGCCGTCCCTGTCCAGAGAAGGGCAACAAGGCTGGTGAGGGGCCTAGAGAACAAGTCTTACAAGGAGCGACTGAAGGAACTGGGGCTATTTAGTCTGGAGAAGAGGAGGCTGAGGGGGGACCTTATTGCTTTCTACAGCTGCCTGAAAGGAGGTTGTAGTGAGGCAGGTGTTGGTCTCTTCTCCCAAGTAACTAGCGATATGACGAGAAGCAATGGCCTCAAATTGTGTCAGGGGAGGTTTAGATTGGATATTATGAAAAATTTCTTTACTATAAGAGTGGTCAGGCATTGGAACAGGCTGCCTGGGGAGGTGGTTGAGTCCCCATGCCTGGAGGTGTTTAAAAAGCGAGTAGATGTGGCACTTCAGGATAGGGTTTAGTAGGAATGGTGGTGTTGGGTGGATGGTTGGACTTGATGATCTTAGAGGTCTTTTACAACCCATCATTCTATGATTCTATGATTCTGTGATTTCTGCCCAGCCCCTACAAGTCCCTGGGTCACCCCAGTGTGTGGGGAAGGGGAGCCTCAGGGCTGAGCTGCCCTGCAAAAATCCGCCTGCAGCTACACTGCCTGGGCAGGGGCGGGAGGAGAGACTGGTGAGAATTCTCAGGATCTTGGTGAAAGCTCAAGAAAAAGATATTTTTCAATAAGAAGGCAGAGGGAATGCACATTTTAAGAACATTAACAATGCACATTTTCTGAAGTATTGTACTAGTGTAACAATATTATGTATAATATTATGAATAAGATTATTAAAATGCATTCAAATTGCTCAGGTTTTGATGCTGACATTCCAACCACAGGGCGGCAGCTGAGTCAAACGGGGAAGGACAGAAGTGGTAAAAACTGAGCAACAAATAAACTGAACTGCCTTATTCTCCTCCCTCTCCTCCTCAAACGCAGGACGGCGAGCCAACGGACCTTCTGGCCAACATCTCCTGCCTGGCCAGCTCTGAGCAGGTGATGGGTCTCTGGTGGTGAATTCCTTCTTTTGCAGCTTGTTTTGTGCGTCTCTGCAGAACACATTGCACAGAGACTTCACCACCTTGACTTGCTGTGCACTGTGGGCACTTTGAGACTCTCTGCTGAGAAACAGCGGTATAAAATGCTGAGACAGCAGAGTAGCACGTTACTGAAAATTAAAGCATGGCTCATCAAGGGACTTACATGTTTACACAAAACTTTCTGACCCTCTGTCAGTCTTTCCTTACTTCAACCACTATTTAGTTTATGTGTGCAACCTTTTCCTCTTACTCCCCTTCTAGGCTTCCCAGATGACGTGCAGCCTGGTGGAGAATCTCTCTACGGGGTCTACCAAACTCCTTTGGCTGTAAAACAGCGGAGATGGAAGACAGTCCTCCTAAAAGCACCATCTGCTGACTTGAAACAGAAAAAGCAGCGGGCACCCAGTGTTTCGCAGATAGGTTAAGGCCGTCACAAGCAGCATGAGCTGGGCTGCTAAATGACATGCACACATTAGTGTTGTGGTGTGACTATTTTTTCAGATGTTGAGGCAAAACACGAGGTATCTGTCTTATCCCAGACCTAACTCTATGAAAAATGCTGTGAGTACCAGTGAGGACTCTGGTTGCCCTGTGTTTCCTTGCTAGGTGAGGTGGATTTGTTACACAGGTCATCAACACCTTGTACGCTGGGGTAACACCTCGGTTTCTGCATGTTCAGATATAAAACAACAGTGCAGGAGGAAATACTGTTGGTGACCCAGTTTCACTGGAGAGGAGAGCAGATGTGTGTTCTATAGCATGCAGTGCTGCTGCAAAGCCTGTTGGTTTAGTGCTAAACTGCTGGTGTCTGTGCAAATTTAACTCTTTATCTTGGATACGAATGGTAGATTTGTGTCAGGGATTAGTCTGCATGTGTGTAGCCCACTAGGAGAAACTCATATAACTAATGATATTTTTGCTCAGCTGGCTGTGGAGACAAGGAAAAAGAGCAGCAATAGTCAAATATACACTTAGAAATAGGAGTGCATATGCGAAGTAATGTTGCCTCAAGAACAGTGAAGACTCAGATGCCCAGTTGTGCAATCCTCAAAAGCCATCACTAGCCACATTGGCTACCTCATCACAGCTTGGGCCTCACACATTAGATGGGGTTTCACTGAACTTTACAGTTGCACTTGCCTTTTTTTTTTGATTTGTTTGTTTGTCTGCTTAGTTGAGATTTGCAATAAAGTTGCCCTAGAACACCTGGAGCTCCTACAACTCAGTTGTGGTGGTTTTTGTTGCTTAAAACGTTTTCCTCAGCAGTGCAACACTGGCATCCTTTGCTATTTATTTTCCTTGGTTTTTCTTGATTCTCCACATCTTTTACAGAGTTGGTTTAGACAATTTTTCATTTCTTACTGAGGTTGGAACCAATAAAATATAAATCCTACATCAGCAATAAAAGATGCAAAGGCTTGAAGCCTACCTAGCATTTCCCTTGTCCCCTCCGTTCTGCCAAAACAATTCACGTAGAATTTAGTATCTTAGTAGAGACCCATGAAGACAGTTCTTCAGAGTATGAAAGTCTAAGACATTTTATCAGATTATATAAACCTAAGGTTAATTCCATTGACCACAGTGACCTCAACAATCGCACAGCAAGCTGTGAACCTTGGAAAGTCGTGGAAGTGATGCCTGCGAAGAGCTCTGTGTATCTAATAGTAAATTAGTCTGGTCCTTTTCAGTAGTGTTCCTACCACTTAGTGGTGCCTGCTTGTGACCTCTGTGAAATAAGCTCTGTACCAACCCAAGATCTTTGTGGCTAAATTTCTTTGCTCTTAAAACTCAGCACTCTAAATGGGATCCTTGTTAGCAGTTACTTAGTTCTTATTTCTTTGAAAATCTACAGCATTTGTATATGGGTGCTATATAGCTAATCTGACTGTTGTAACTAGACTGTGGGTTTTCTGTCTTTAGCTCATCCAGATCTTCCTGGAGGGTCCCTGGGACCAAAAATTTGCTGGGCAGATCCGTGGCAAGGACACATGAAGTCTCTTTTGCAGCTTTGAGCCATAGGACATCCCAAAGTTCGTACTTCCCCAGCAAGGTAGGAGAGGTGTTACCAGCTGTGTGCTGGGACAATACTGCCTTTGGTGGAGCACTGATGCAGGTCTGCTGAGACAGCACCTATAAAGCAGTGGGGTTGGAAACACTGCATGTTCTTCTTGTGGGTAAATGCCCTCGTCATGTCTGTCCCCTCATGAAAAGTACACCTCTCCGAGCCAGCTTTGATGAATCCTACTCTTTGTGGGTGTTGTTTTTGTTGCTCAGCTGTGCTAACCACAGTGTTTTCTCAGAGGTAGGTGGAAGAGAGGTCTTCTGCAACACAGAAGACCGTGTTGCAAGAGATGTTTTCTAGCAATTAGTTTTGACTTATTTTGTTTACTGGCATCTGGACTGTTTGTAAATACCAAAATTAAAAAAACCTTTCCAATTTTAGACAACTCTCCCAAGCTCTCAGAGTGGTGTTCAGGTGCCCTCAAAGGAAGTATGGGTTATTTCTGCAGTAAACAGGGCTAGTGGTCTTTTGTGCTTGGTAGATGGTTGTAATGTCAATATAGACATGTTCTTAATTGAATTAACTGGTTTATAATTGTCCTCTCTTTTTATGATAGTGAGAATGTCCCCAGAGAAGTCAGGGTGTTGGTGATGTTTTTGCCTGGTGCGTTGTCGTCCCACCTCACTTACTCAGTGCTTTAGTTGCCTGCCTGAGGTTTGCAAACTGCATTGGGTGCATCCTTTGGGCCTCATGCTCTGGTCAGCCATGAAGCTTCCTCCTCATGGCTGGCCAGAGCATGGGTCCCACCAAGAGCTGCGTTTTCCCCAGTGCAATCTGGAGCAGGCATGGACGTGCTGGAGCACTGGACGAAAGAGGATAATTAGGTGGCACGCGCATGTCTCAGCACACTTCCCACTCACCAGAGAGTCCTCTGCAACTTGGCAGGCGCTGGTGGTCCCACATGAAAGATTTCAGGCTGTTCTCTGTTCCTTGGCCTAGAGCAGAGATGAGAATATCATCCTCTCCCTGGATTAGAATGGCCCTGAATGGTACAGCCAGTGATCACATCTTACACTAGGAAATCAGCATCCCGTGTGAAGATGGCACATCTGTTTCTGCAGTGATACTGTGTGCTGAAGTCATCAGCACACCTAGGACCCAGTTATTCAGGCTTTTTTGACAACTGAGTTTGAATGTTTTCACTACCAGAATTCTTCAAGAAAACAAATAATTTCTGCATCTCTTAGTACCCGCATTGCCAGGTTTTCTTCCATTAACTGTGGGGACTGCGGATCCTGGTTAAAATAATCTGCCTCTGGAAAGTGGAGCGGTTGACCCTGTTTGTTCTGCACGGAAAGATGCCAATTAGTGCTCCACTCGAGTCAAAATTTAACAAAGGCTTGAATGTTCCTGTGCCTGTTGCTCGACAAGATTGTTTATCAATTTACAGGGAGGCCACGCTGCCTTTTCAAAGCGCTGCTGGAGGCCTGCCAGCAGTAGTAACAGAGACCGTGCTCATTGTTTAAATGCCACTGGATGCGAGAATGGCAGACTGATGCCTGTTTTCCTTTCATTGTGTGATGATCTAATTGCAAGAGATATATAATGCCTCGTTATGTCAGTGAAGTTGTTTCTCCAGCATCTGGCAATTCTCTGATTATCTACAAACGGTATCTGAAAATTAATAGATCCAGCTTTCATACAAGAAATACTAGTGGGAACCATTGGCTGCACAAAGCCCGAGGAGACTTCAGAGTCTGCAAGAACTGGCTGTGTCAGTGAACATATAATTTTCTTTTTTTTCTTTTTTTTTTTAACCTCCTACCAAATTACAGGCTTTGGTTATGGTTTGAAGAAATGTGTTCTACAAATGTTGTAGCATCTGTATGCTGCTGTTTTTACTGCAGCCGTTGTACAGGTCATTAATCTGATCTCACGTTGTAAAAATTTCTCCACCCTCTTCATGAGTTTCTTTGTTATCATAACACTTTCCAATACCTTGGCGCCTAACTCCGCTATGCTCCTTTGTAATTAGCCGGGGCAGAACAACCGCTGTTTTATCCTCGCCGCGCTTGGCTCCCGCGGCGATGTTGCCAAGCCCTGCGCTCGCTGCATCGCTGTGGCGGACTGCACAGCCAGGAGCTCCGGAGGGCTGGTCCCAGCGGCTGGGGAGGCATCTGGCCAGCAGAGCTTCTCCTCTCCTCCTCGTCGGCTGCTCCCCAGCACCGCTGCTGCCTGCGGGGAACGAGCCCGAAGAGAGGAAATGGCAGCCACGGATACTCCTGCATCTGAAGCTTGGTTTTCGCTTCTCTAACCACTGTCAAACACCTCTGCGCAGGGGTTGTTGCCGTTCCGTACTGGACAAGTGGACTGGTTGAGCAAACCCCTCCTAAGTGAGGTGAGGGGAGCCGGCAGCTCTGCCTGGGCTGCGGGGCAGGTCTCCAACAGGCAGTGACAGAGGTGGTTCATCTGTTGCAAGGCTTATGTGAAGTGAGCACTGCTGGGAAAACAACAGGGTTTGGAAAGAGTCACTTTTGGGAACTTAATGTGAGCACAGGTCCCCAGAGGTGTACAGAAAGGAGAGCTCATGGGAGCATGTCGTGGGCATGGTCAGCACCTCGTGCATTCACAGGGTGTAGTATGAAGTGATGATTTCCACCAAAAACCACATGAAATTTAGCAGCTTTTCATAACCGGCAACAGGGCATGGGGTAAGGTTTGCTGACCACTGGGCAAACTCTCTCCCAAGGGGACACAGTAGGCAGGAGGAAGGGGATCTGGTTACCTCTGGGGAAAGGACCTGAGGCTTTAAGCCAAGTGGCATTTTCCAAGGAGGGGATGTGGTTCTCGGCTCCTGGGTACGTTCTGGCCCCTGCTGATGATACGCTTCCTCCGTTTTTCCATGACAGCAGCCTCCATGGGCCCACGGAAGAAGGATCTCAAAGAGGGCGGCAGTCAGCCAGGCACCGCCGGCCAGCCTGGTGGGGTGGCTCTGCTCTGCAGGTTGCCTCTCAGACAGGGTTGGCCTGGGCCACCCCAGCCTGTCGCAGTTTACTTTCCTAGCCCTATTGTCTGAGCCTCGAAAAAACTACACCTTTTTCCAAGAATCCCAGTAACCTCGTGTTTTTCGAGAAGTGAGCCATGGCGAGGCTGGGGCACACCAAGCCAGCAACACCATCCCTCGCCAGCGCCGTGGCATTTAGCAGTGGAACGCCAACAGCTTTAAGAGACTTGATTTTCCGTAACCGTGAGTTTAAAGAGAAATGCATGGCACTTAATAACTGCAAAATACAGATGCCAGGCTCCCTGAAAACTTCTGTTTAACCACACTGGGGTCTGTGTTAAGAAGTCAGTGTTTCAGCTGGAGACTGAGAACACAACTGCCTGCAAAGCAAATGGTGCTGCTGTCCTGCGTGGGTCTGAGGAGAACAGGGTGTGAGAAGTGAAGCCCGTGCTCAGATTATCTGGGGTCTGTGATTAGAAAGGCTTAAAAACGGGGCATCCCTGCTCCTAGCATCTGCGCGTTCTCTACACTTCTTAAAAGTTGGCGTGAGTGCTTACTACCAGCCCCTGGCACGGTGCAGAATGAGACATCTTAACAATGGCCTGAATTTGGGCTTCAGCCTGAAGACTAACTGCAATTTCACACAAACTTAAGTCAAACTAAGACCCTGCTTGAACCAAACAGGAGGTGTCTTCCCTCTGGAAGAGCTTGCCCTAGGTAATTTTCCTTTTTTTTCCACCCCCAAGTAGGGACTGGTCAGATGAACTCAGACGTCCGGCTGACCTTCGGGATATGTGAAGACCAAGCCAAACCCAAGGTAGAAGTTCGTGGCTGGAAAGGAGGTTGGTGTTCCTTTCCTTGGCTGTGTGGCTTGAGGTGAGCTTCAGGTGAAGCTGTCAGACTGCACTGCAAAAGGCAACAAATGTTTTTTGCTGTCTCAGCAAGCGAGGAAGAAAAGAAGTACAGTTTCTCCTTTTTTTTCTGAACTCTACAGCCCATGCTCCTGTGTTTTAAGATACGGCTCTGAGGTAATCATGCCTGGCTGGATAGAGAAGTGGGTATGCCTGAACAGGAGAGGCTGTTAGACCAGGTCAGTGCAGAAGCTTGTACCTCTGTGCTCCCAGGATTATGGCTTTCAGACACTTCCCTGGGCTTGGGGACCGGGCAGAGGCTTGCCAGGGATCCTCTGATACATAAATCCTCCTATTGCTTCTCCTGCAGAGGGGCCCGGGGAGCTGTGCCACAGAGGTGCTGGCTGTACTCATCCTGTTCAGTCAAGTAAGCTCTCCAGTCATATGTCCGGGACTTTAGCCAAGAGGTCTTTTTGTAAGAGGTCACTACAGCCCGAGCACTAGTAAAATGAGTGGTCAAAGGCAAAAAGTTAGTGATTTGCAGACCCTCTAAGGCTTTGACAGAGGCACTTTGGCAGATCTAGCTGGGAATGCTTAAGACATTACTGGTTTTGGGTATCCTCCTCATCCATCTGCTAACAGCTTCTGCTTCTGTAGCAGAGAGGGTCCGGCAGCGGATTAACCACTCCACGCACCAGTCTGGTGTCTGAACTCAAACCCAACCCAAGCAGTAGCCCTTGAAGTTAAGCAGCCTGGCTCGGCCCGGGAACACTGGTGAGCACTCGGACAGTCCTCAGGGAACAGGCAGAAACAAACACTGGGCTTGAGAAACAACCGTCAACAGCAGCGCCCGTCTGTGGTGACCATACACCCTGGCTTCAGCTCCCTCTAAAGCCATATCAGAAACTTCATGTTAATGCCCCGTAGCCATGTATTGATGCATTGCTCTATATACGGCACCGAGCCTTGCAAGAGCTGCACGCCCTGAGTTCAGCGAAAATATTTGTGGGGAGCACACACTGTTTAAGGCATTGTAATGATATATAGTCATCTCTTCGAAAGAATGAGTAGGGCTCCAACATCAGTTTAGATCACAATTTTAATGTTTAAAAACTATAGAGGTAACAGAGATTATAGAACTCAATACATTTTTTTTTATTATTTACACACAGAAACTGAAAAACTGCATTGTTTATTTGGATATGAGCAGCACAAAGTATGGTGATGTTAGCAGGAGCAAAATATTACCAATGACTCACTTCAACAATCTACTAGAGACGAGCTCGTATCAAGCGCACATCATTCAAACAATATTGTTTATACTGGATCTGGGTGAGCCTTAACATACCTTGGGACACTAAAAACAGGTTTCTAGAAACAAGACAAAGTTCAAGTCTTGTGGAAAAATACCTTTACAGTTTATATTTTGTTGGCTGTAACACTGAAAACAGAATGTACACTTGTATTAATTTGAAAAGCTCCATAGAAGTGACTGCATATAGGTTTTTTCCTCAAATTTGTGCTCATGGTGAAAACAAACATTATTTCAAGTTTCATTTTCATCCAAGACCATAAAGTAAACATGGAAAAAAAAATAATTATTTTTAGATGCATTTCTCAACCTCTGTTTTTCAGCAATCCTGAAAAAACACGTTTCCGTGCTTTACCAGCTAGAAAGTCCACGCAAGGCTCTTGACAGAAGCACTCTCAGGACATACACAACGCTCCCCTCCCATCACCCTCACCTCTGGACACGCAGCTATCCCACGACAAAAACACTGGCCTCTGCCCCTTCGTAGGGTGGGATGTGCAAGCAGTCCCTGGCCAGGGATGCTCTCGCCAGCCTCGGGTGCTAGCTGTTTGGTCGCATGATAGCAGCGTGCCTGGGTCTGCGGCGGAGGAGCAGCCACGGGACCCTGCAGGGAGGGAGTGGGCTAGAAACAGCACAGATTGCTCTGGTTGCTGCCCACCCCTGGCTAGTAGTACGTTTTTTCTGAACTACAAGCATTTCTGGTGGCTTAAAATGGAAACGCAGAAGTCCTGCCCTGACTTCTGTTTGTACTAGTTGGGTAAATGCATGCCTGGATACAATACAGCGTAATGTTGGGTCAAATTGCTGGCTGTAGTCTGCTCTGGTTTCTGCCCAAAGCCACCTCAGCTGAGGAGGTGAGAGGTACCTGGGTACCAAAGGGGCCCTTTACAAGGGAGATAGTTTACCCAGCAGGAAGACTGGCTAACTTGCTGTTGAGAAATCAGGGAGTCGTGCACTGGAACTAATCCTAGTGATTTCATTGGACCCTTTGTTTCTCTTCTTCTGGTTACATTAGCAACGTAATTATTATTTCAAGTTTAGAATTTAACTTGCGAAATCTTGGGAGAAAGGAAAGGATGTATATTTTGCTAAGTCAGAAGCTAAAGTATTTGTATTTCTATTAAAATTATTCTTAATATGCAGCGCCTATCTCAACACTTCTATATCACAGGGGATAAACAACTGCAAAAATATACAGCATCCTATTTATTTACAATATATATATGTACATAAAAATGAAATTTCCTACAATACAACACAACTGCATAGATTTGTCTTCAGAAACATAGGCATGTGTACAATTTGTGAACTCCAGACCTTTCCAGTCCTGTACTTTTTATTAATTCATTATCTTTTTTTTTCACAGTTTGTTACAGAAATCCTTACATTAGATACAAATAAAACATTCTTTGTGTAAATTATAGGAAATAAGGATTTTCCTGGTGCCAAGGGCTCTGGGGAATTGTTTAAGAAAGCACCCTGGCACCAGACGATAAAGCCATCTCGTGGAGCTGCTGATGGAGCTGAATACATTCTGCTGTGCCTTTCTCCTACAGGCACCGGGGCGGGACGGTAGGACTGGAGGTGGGACACCACCACAAGGAAAGAGTTTTGTTTTGACCAAGATGCTCTTTAGCCTTAATGTAAGGTTCAGGCAAAGAAACGTATTCATTTAAAGATAAACTAGAGATACCATTTCTTGTTAATATCAGAGAGCGCTGTGGTGCTTATGCATTGTAAGGCAGATGTACAGACACAACCCATACATCATCCAACCTGCATTTGCGCGTGTGACCTACTGCAAGTGGAGCGCAAGCTATGGGTCAGTCTGTGGCTCAGGAAAGCAGCCCTCGGGAGCGGATGGGGAGCCCCAGCCCTGACCTCACAGGACGAGACCATCTCTTCTGCCCTGGGCCTGCACGCCGGCCGGGCACCGCTCGGTCCCTGCCGACCCTACACAAGGTCTGTGCCGGTGCACGGATTTGGCACTGGCCCTCTGACCAGGAGCTAGCATCACCCAGAGAGGTCACTCCTCCCGAGATGCTGCCCCCAAATAACAATTTACTGTGTTTTACCTACTGGGGGTGTCTGCCATCGGACAGAGAAGGGCAGGTGTATTCTGCGACTGTAAGGGTGCTTTAAGCTCACAACTATTTTCTTTGCAATGTGCTGCGGACTAGGAGAGGCAACAAGGCTGTCTCTTAAGTGTAGGATTAACTCCTACAATCTTATTAGGAGCCTTTGCTTCTAATTAGTCCTTCCTTGTCCCTCACCGCTCAATTGTCGCTATTACGCAAAAAAGAATTATAAAGTATTTTGTTGTAATTATTAAGGAGCAATTTTGCGTCGAGTCTATGACATTTGCAGTGCTCACAACAGTGATAAACTCTCTATGAAAAGAAAGCATGCTACCACCTAAGCAGATACGGTACTCTGGATCCTATTAATTTAACAACAGAGAAACTCCTACAGCATTTCACTGTGCTCTTAAAATCCTAGCTAAAATGTGGGACTCGTACATCGTTGGCTACAAGTTCACTATTTCAAATGAACTGAATAACAGCAGTACATTTTACAGATAACCTCATACAAATATTGTCATCCATCACTGATGTTGACAGTTACAGCAGGGTCTATTGCATTCTGTTAAGAATGTATAAACCTGATGAGAAAACAAAAAGCACGTTATTTCACGTTCATTACCACAGACATCAATAAACACATGATTCCTTTCCATAAATATCTATAAATATGATGCCAGTAAATCAGTCTAAGCAAAATTCCCTCGTTACTTTCAGAAACCCAGAAACAAAGTCTGTCTAAAGACTCAATATTTTGGGTATCTATTGTTCAGTATCTAAGATATGCTTTGATGGTCCAGTACCTCGAGTAATTTCACTCTGCGCACACACCCAGCTCATTCTTCTCCCTATTTATCCAGTAAAACTCCGGTATACCAATAAACTGGGAAACAGAAGAAGGCAGAATAGGAAAGAGGAGAGAGAGTGATAGTGATGGAGGAGTTTTAGGAAAATGCAAGGAGCGATCAGTCACCCAACAGCCCTTCAAGCCGAAGGAAGCTGGCTGCCAAAACTCAGTGGCTGTTATTTTAAACACGAGACTACAGACTTTTTGGGGGGTGGAGTGGAATGGAGATGTCGCCGTTGTGACCTTGCTGGGACCCTGTGCAGCAGATCAGACCTCTAGCTCCTACTTGGGTATTTGAAAATCTCTCCAAGGATCTCCTCTCTCACAACCCTCCAATGCACAGAGCTGCACTGCTTGTAAATCAGTAGTAGAAGAAGGATAAAGGGGAGAGGAAAGCAGGAGAGCCCTGGAGCATTTTGAGGAGAACACTGTGCGGTACTCAGGTCTGAGCTGGGTTTTTTGGGATGAGATCCAGAGAAGTTACAAGGCACCTTGAAACCTAAAATGTGACCCCAGCAAGCTGAGTCAGAGAATGGAGTGAGATGCTGGGCTCCCGCTGCAGTTACCAGGGAGAGTTGGGAGCCTGTGAAAGGGGAGCCACAAACTCACACACCAAGCTGGGAAGATGGCTGCAATGAGCTTTGAGGAGATAGGAACCAAGCATGGGTTCTCCTCTCCAGAGCTTGAATAACACCTGGGCTCGCAGGCTACGGTGTGGACTTCTTTGTGAATCATGTCAGGGATCAGTCCCATAAAGAGATGGTGTGGAGAGAACTGGTGACCTGCACCGTCACAGGAATGGGTTTGAGACCAGCTGCCAAGAAGCATGAGCTGTCTCAGCCCAGGGCTCCCGGGCAGCTCAGCGGTTCATGTGCTAAATGTGGGGCCGGGGGGTGCTTGGGAGGAAGGACACAGCACTGGAAACCTCGCGGGGACCCTGCGAGTGAAGGCCTGAGGGGCCAGGAGGAGGACAGACTCAGGGAAGCCTGCTCTGCTGTCTAGCAGGTCACTTTGCCCGGAGGCAGGAAGCTTCCAGTTTTGTTCTTGCTGCTGGGCTACTCCGGGGACTTGGGCAGCCTGCAGAGTCCGCTCTGCCTTATTTCTGGATCACAGTGGAGTATCAGCAGAGCTGGGTACCTCACTGCCTAGGCTGAGGTACAGATCTAGAGGTCTAGGTTTCACGGGTTTAGTTTCTGCAGCATGAACGCTGCATCTCGATGCCCAGATTCCAAGGAAGGCCGCAAACTAACCTCTCTGGAAGTCACCCTCAGAAACCAACTTTCGAGGTCCTGAGAGGTGCTTATGGTCTCAGCTACCAGTGACTTCCAGCCATGTAAGAGAAGGCAATGGCAACTGAGGCAACTCAATAGCTCACAGAAATTGCAAGATCCCAAATTCACCACTTCTAGCCTTAAAAAGAACAAGCTGCAATGACAGGTTCCTCACACCTGATGAGAGCCTCCTTCCACAGTTACAATGGGAGTTGGCAATGAACCAGCTACTGGGAACAGGAGGGTCACGGCACACTGACCAGTACAGCCCGAGCACGCCAAGGGCATCGCCCAGCCCTCGGGCGTGAGGCGGGGTGCCCTTCAGCCATCGGTTCTTTCAGTGGGAGCTGGGTTCGTATCTTGAGACGCTTTTTTGCTCACATGGTGAATAACACAAGGTGAACACGTTTATGCTGCTGGCAGTGCACTAATAGAAGATGGCTGCTCAGGACGGTTAACAATCACCTGCTTAGCGTGTGAGTCTCTACAGGTAGTTCTCTACACCGGCTATAAGGCATTAGGCAAATGCTTATGTTGTGGACAACAGTGGTTTTGCTAGTAGTAATTGAATGTCTTTTCTTTAATTGTTACGGAGAATTGATGAGAAATGTAAATGAAACATCTTAAATATAAGAAGCGTTTCTGGTTTTTTAAAGAAATGCTACAGATTTTAATTTCCATTAGAAATCCAGTAGTTTGGCAGGCTTGGTCAAATCCTGCTCCCGCTGCTGTCAAAAATCCGTCTGACTTCAGTGGGGGGAGGATAAGACACAAGAGAGGAGCCAGTCTCTACAAGGCATGTACAAATGAATCCCAGAATGGAAAAGGCATGAGGTATGGTTAAATGCGTAGGTTTTGCTAAAAGTGGAGCTTTTTTGAAGTAGGGCATTAGTAAACGGTTTAATACTGAAGGAAATGCAGAGTTCCTATGGAAATCTCCCAAGCATCTGCTTCTCTTCAGGCTCAAGTACTCATGGCTTGGGGTCAAGTCTAGTTCTGGTCAGGCTTCAACTGAAGTGTGCCAGAGGATTGGTGGCTGGTGGTGGTGGCTCTCCTTCTCCTGCTCCCTGCCCCCCGTCACAAAGACACACACACAGGTCTGTTCCCCAAAGCCACAAAAGGGCCAAGCCCTGGGGCTGGCTCCCCCACCAGAACAGCAGAGAGGAGCACCAGATTTAGGACCTAGGCTTATACAACGCTTATTTACGCACTCGTGGTGCCTTTTGTGCCTGTATCCAGGATGCTGCGTTTAACCCAGTGAGGCAAATGGTACATGGAACAGCAACAAAACAAACAAACAAGCCAACAAACCGGATGCGTACGATCGGAGAGCAGAGTTTTGGCTAAAAGACGGGGGGAAGGGCGTGAACTGACATCACTCCAGTTGGGGTTGATAACAACAGGCGCTGCTGCCCGAAAGGAGCAGAGCTTATGGTTGAAGGGCTAAGGGTAATAACAGAACAATGCAATTCATGAGTGGAAGAGGGGAAACAAATTAATTGTGATGAATTCCTATGAGCAATGCTCTATATAGTCTCATGGACAATTAACGCAGACTTTCAGCTGATCTGATAGCTCGGTATCGGGGGACAGAGTGATACGCGTGTTGGAAAAATGGGTCTGTTTTCTGCAAGAAAGTATACCCAAAACAGTATTTTCAGTACTGGATAATCATTATTTGGATTTGATTTGAGTAAACTCACAAAAGATGGAACAGATAACAGAACGGATGGTTGCGATTTTGGTGTGTAGCAAACGGGGGTGTCTTCTTTCCAGAAGGAGGTGAACTTCAGTGGCCTTCGGCACTGCCTCCTGACTGTACCCAGTCATAGATGACCAAGGGAATGCTCACTAGGGAAAACATTATCCCCAATGCCAAGAAAAGGGATGCCTGGAACAAAAAGCAGAGAAAATTAATGAATGAAAGGGAAAGACAATTAAGTCAAGCATGTTAACTTCTCCTCTTAAAGAGATTTACAAGGTGATGTATCAGAGTTATCAGCTAAAATGGGATAGCACTTCTGGTAAAGACAAGACCCATAGATAATTAAACAGATTAGTGTCATTAATAATTACTTGCTGAACACCAAACTCTATTTTTTTCTCCTTTCAATTCACTTCTTAAACACCAATCATCCCTAAAGAGGATTAAGCAAGTCTGTTTTTAGGACCAATCGACTCTGCTCTTTTCAAAGCCTCACGGAGGTAGGTATACTCTTCCCATCGGATATGTGTCCATCTAAGTTCAGCCCCTTCGTCCTGGGGTCTGTGGATGGAGCCACAAGTGAAACACAGTTTTCCTGCGTGTCTGCTCAGAGCAGGAAGGTCTGACCTTATGATGCTTCCAGGGCACGCCCCGTTAGACTGGGAATACACAAGAGCGTTCCATCTTTTCAGCTGCAGCTCTTTCTGGGGCTCATAGGAAATCTTTCCAAGGCCCATTCCCATTTGCTCATGCATGCCAAAGGGCTAACATTTCGACTGGCTGCTTCTGGTGGAAGCACCCTAAGTCTGAATCGGGTCAATTAAATCCACGAGGAATACCCAAACGGAACGCATCGCACGCTTTCTGAATCAACGCGGTGAAATGTAGAAGCCTTGCTGGGCTGAAGGGGCTGCTGGCGGGGGCCGGGGGGTGTGTGGGTACCCACACCCTGCTGACAGCTACGGCTGCGGCAGAGCTGCCGCTTGCCAGCCAGGAGGAGAGCCCCTCGCCCTGCAGAGAAGGGCACCCCAGAAGACAAGGTGCCCTTTGTCGTTCGGCCCCTCCACGGGGAGACCCCCAGGGTAAGCAAAGGAGAAGGGCAAGCACAGCTGCCAGCTGACTGAAGCAAGGATGGAAAGTAACGTGAAGAAGCTCACATGTGTGTTCAGATTCGTTACGCTTTACGTCTGGGACATTATAAGGAATGACAAGATCAAAGCGCTGCATTGAGCGGAAAGGAATGCATACCCAAATCCTCTGAGTCAACTTTGATCCATCCTGCTGCGTAATTTTTAAATACAACGATGAAGGAAGAATGAAAATCAGCATATTGGCAGAAGTGACCCCTGCGAAATTTAAATAAATGAGTTTTGTTAGTTGTTAGCAACAGCTAATTGACTGGTTAGCAACAGTCTTTCACTAGTAGTACAAAACCAGGATACCGTACCTACAACTCCGAAAATATCCTTCATGGTTGGGATAAAAATGACTAACAGGTTGATGATAACCAAAAGAACAAGAGTAACCAAAACGTGACGGCATAGGTCAAATTTTGTTTTCCTAGCCAGCTCAAATAGTGACGAACGCACCTGTAGAAAGAGAGAGAGTTCTCTGTCAGGAAAAGTCTATAAGCCAATTCAAAGCTTCCCATGTTTATTTCAACCGGTTCTTCACACGACAACAAGCGCTGCATAGATCCATCAGAAACTTTGGGGTCTCTGATGTAATGCCCTTTGAAATAATCCTTAAAATTAATTGAGTATTTTGAAACTGTAGTTATACATGCATCTGCATGAGGACATTCCTCCCTTTCTGGCATGCCTTTTGGGGTCCTTCTGCCCTTAAAAATGAACTTCGCCTCTGAGCCTGCTCCAGTGAAGTCATGTGAAGTAAGAGAGCGCCCTTGTGGATTCAATTTAAAATAGATTTAAGACCAAAACCGATTAATTTATTTCCTGCATGGAGAACTTCTCCAGAAGTTAGTGGGAGTCTGGTGTGGGAAAAGACCGATCCAAGCTCAAGGTTTTTTTGCGTAATTGCAACATCGCTGACTTGGCAGCTGCTGGACTGTGTTTTGAAGAAACGCGCTGCGCATAGCCATTACCGACTTCCAAACCGTGCGGACCTTTTTACTTACAGTGAAAAACAGCACCGGCACTGTGAGTATCACTGCAACGATCACAGCCAAGCGCACGGTCAGGATGAGGATGTCATCTTTGCTCTGGTACTTGTGAAGCAGATCTGACTGCACATCGTCTATGGAAAAGACAGTAAGATAAGTGTTCTGGCAAAGAGGCAATCCGTTCACAAAAATCATTACTTAACAACACTGCCTTCTTGAACAACAAGTGATTTATCTGCAAACAAAAGAGCATGGAATGAAACAGTCTTGAGTTAAAACAGCGCTTTCAACCAAATCCTAATGATCCCATTATTCCAGATTAATCCTTTGGAGGCCTGATTTGGGAATGCATCCTAATTCAAGACAGCACATGCCTAAGTCTAAGGTAATTTTCACTGTAGGAAAGACAACAGTGAGTCATAGACGAAAGCTTGCTTACATATGTACATATATAAAAAATAAGTAGAGTGAAATAAGCTATTTCTAATTGATTCCGTGGGCTTTTTTTTTTTTTTAAAGTTTCAAATGATATAAAAATAACCACATGCACTGCAATGACTGAACTTAATATCAGCTACAAGGTTTTGAGCTAAATTAGTCTAAACAGCAAATAAACTTCCAGTGAAAAGCAGTGCCCCTGCTCTCAACCAAGAACAAAAGCCTGTGTCGGGTCAGCTCTCAGCGGGATGCTCTGACATTTGCCTCAAATCCCTCGGCAGCTCCTCCGAGGGCTGCCCTGATGTTTTTTTGTCTTGAACCTGCCACCCCCCCGCCCCGAGCCAGCGGCCCCAGAAGCCAAGGCAGATTGTGGGGGGTGCCTAACAGGGAGGTGCTGGCGATATTTTAATATGACCTCCTGCAAAAATGTTTCCTTGAGGCTGTGATAAATAGCGCAGAGTGGGTCTGCGTGTGCTAACCAACAGGAAAACCAAGTAGCTGAGGGACCTGTGTGTTTGCTTTGTCGCTTTTAAGTATCTAGGAGCAATAACCTAAGGGGGCGGCTGTAAAGCGCACCACAAAACATGCTCGCTGACCCTTTTTAGGCTCATATTTCGTTTCTGCCTGCTAATCTTAGGAAGCCGGTGGTAAAACAGAACAGCTCTTAAACCAAAGTCCTTAAAGGGAACTCGGCGGCCACGTCTAGTTTAAGACCTTTGGCACTTGGTAAACCCTCGTGTATTCCTGGAGGCAGTGAGATCTGCCCTGCAGCGACATGCCTGCGCTCCCCCCAGGACGCCCTTCCAGGAGAGACCACGGGTCAACACCACCTACGCAGTGCTTGAATCCCCACCAGGAGAAAGAAAACACTCTCCCACCTCCCTGCAGATTAGGAGTGGGGTTTTCAAGCCGGGCACATGCACAGCTTCTGCAACACAGAGCTTACTCTGCTCCTGCAAGCACAGACTGCAACTTCTGTACCGCTCACGGGCTGCAGCCAGGTAGGAAGTGAAGGGCAAGGCTTACAGTTGAAGGTCTGTTTTCCTTTCAGCTAGATACACCACAGAGCCCAACCACAGTGTGACCTTTTAGGGGAAGAAAAACACCTCTTTTCTGTAATTCTGCAATGTAAATATAGTCATCACTGCAACACTTTCGAGAACACAGCAAACAGACAAGTACTATTGGCATAAAGAAAAAATGGCCACAATAAAAACGCTGTTCTTACCCAGGAAAGGGTAGAGAAGAGGGTTAGAAAACTGGAAGCCAACATATGGAAGTTAAGGTCTTGTCAGTCTCAAGGGAAAGAAGGATCAAGGGGGAGGAATTTTGTATTCCCTCAGTGTCTCTTTTTCTGCCTGTCATGGCACTGACCCTTGCAGAAGCTTCCCCCCATGGGCGCTGGGGATCAGGGACGGCTGACGTGGGGAGAGGCACACGAGACACCCCAGGGATTCCTCCGCCGTCCCCCCTCGGGAGGGCCAGAAGGACGCAGCCCCTACCTCCTCCATGGACTCCAGACCCTCGTCCTTGAGGGGCGTGGGAGATTCCCAGAGAGGAGCGCCACGGATCTGCCTCCTCAGATCCCTGGGGCAAGCACATCAGAATCTCCTCCCTGCCAAAGCGAAGGGGTCCGTGCTGATTTACACCCACTTGCTCCCTGGGGCCGCTAATTTGATGCGTTTCTATGAAAACGTGTTAGACGGGAGCAGTTGGATGAGAACGGCTGTTGCTGTTGTCACTTGCAGCGTGTTTGCGGTTTTATTGGGAAAATCAGAACAGATGACCTCAAGTTACTTCAACACGTGCAGACTTCAGGCCTCATAATCAGAATGAGAGCCTGAGAAAACAAATATGAGACAAGTACACCTTTGGAAAAAAAAAAATGCCACATTTCATATTTCCTTATTTTCTTTCTCTTGCCATAAGTGGCTCACAAGGAATGGTATCATGAATGAGGAGATCGCAACAAAAAGGTCACTCTTTAGGATGGGGAAGACCGAGGACCTTTTGGTGACTCTGGGGTAAAACGCAAACAGCAGTTTTGTCATCTCTCTTGTAACCCCTTAACGGTCCGTGGAAAAGGTACTACTTTTCAACATTCACATTATACTGGAACATGGGAGAGGCTTCCTGGGCGACATTCGTGTTTTATCCCCCTTTAATTAATAATTGTGCCTTTAGGACATACATGTTGTATCCTCCAGCAATACAACATAATTTGTTTGTTTCTGTAAGTGAATTGATATGCATGAAAAGAGACAGGGTGCAAGTCTCCAACACTGAAATAGCCATCCGTTGGCGGCTGAGCTGGGACAACACTTGAAGCTTCCCCACCTTCACTGCCAGTTTATTTAACCAAGGCTTGAAGGGGTCGGCTCTAGGGACACAGGGAAAACATTTCGTCCTTCACCTCTATGATGAAAGTGTCAGTAAGAAAACGAAAAAGCTGTGATGGCTGATTTGATACTCATTTCCCAGGACTTGCTGTCAAATCTGTCTCATTTTATGCAGATATGCACGCTTCAGTCATTACCAATGTATGCAACACTCGGGTGAGGACCTTGGAATGAAAATCTTAGTGGGGCCCAGCTAGTCCTCAATTCTCTTAAACAAATCTCTCTCTCATATTTTGAATATGACTTTTGCAAGTACCACTCTCACTTGTGGTTTTCATCCACAGCGGAAAAGGAGGAAAGGATTTGTACCTTCAGTGGGAAAACTTTAAGGAAAATTATTTGAAAAAGTATTTTAATATAAGTGGATAGGACTTTCCTTTCCAGCTGGGTTACACTGTTGATTTCACATGTATTCCCTTTCTACTTTGATCAGTAAAGAACTGCATACTTACCGTAGAAAGTCAAATAGCCAAATATGGCAGTCATAAAGTACATCACAAACATGGCAAAGAATGAGATATTTGAAACCAACTGCATTTTTTTCTGTGAACGGCTGGGAAAAAAAGAAAAAAGAACACATAACAATGGTTGGGCCGGATTTTTCAATAGCTGTTTAAAAATATATTTAGTCTTTGCATAAACATTGTAATTCTGGGGAGACTCATGAATGCATTTTCATTTAAAACGGGAGTTCATTGACAGCTGCACAAGGAAGAGAAGGACTGGGGAAACGGACCCTACCTGGGCCTAAGTCAAGAAATGGTGGCTCTGCCCTGCGGCTCTGCTCCCCGGCCATACCCGCCTAAACAGAGTGAAGGGTGAAGCCGAGTGGAGAGGGATGGCCCTTAAACACCTCAGTAATTAAATTAAAAGGCCAAAGTAAAGGAAGAGTAAAATTATACACAGGAAAAAAAAAACATTCTGAATGTTTGCAGAGAAAAATTTGTGTCCCCATGGGTAGAAAATAATGAACGTATGCAGATGACTGTAGACCTGTAAAACAGATTAAGTGCAAACATTTCATTTTTAAATATTTGTTCTGAAATATTCACACTCCAGTACCTAAACTCAGACTTTTAAATCCACACAGGGATGCCCTAAGTAGGCATCTGGGAACCTGCTCAAGTCACTTGAAACTCAAAGCGCCCAGCAAGTGTGTGGGACCTGAGGGCACCCCTGGGTCTGCCTGACCCCGACCTCTCCCCTGTGGGTCCCCCCATGGCCCAGGACCCCACTGCAGCCCCCCCAGCTGCCAACGATGCCGCAGCAGGGCTGGTCTCCAGCTCCCCGCAGCCCTGCCCAGCCGGAGGTATCAGCGAGACAGCTGTACTGGCAAAGGTCTTTTAGCACAGGCAAGCCTGAAAATGCCCTTTTTCTCTGGTACCACAACAGATTTTTAGTTGCACTGGAGCAAACGCCGTTAGCTGAACACACACCTCTCTGCCGTGTCAAACAGCGACCAGCACAACTTGGCTCTCCCCAGGCTGCTGTGTGCTTCCAGAGAAAACTCCCAAAGCATTGCATTATCCTCAACCTCCCTCACCCCCGCCCCAGCGGCGTGCCGCGGCGGCCAGATTTCCCAGCTGACAGCCACGCTTGCTGGCTTGTTGGGTGTTATTAAAGAACATCTCCTCCGAATGGCACGAGTGACTCAGAGCACCTCTGCGCTAACATTTTCCGTGCAAAGCGGTTCAAAACAATTAACTGGGGGGGGAAAGAAAAAAAAAGAGAAAGGCTTACTCTTTAAGCTCGCTGTAAATCGGTAGGACTGACGGGTGGCACACGAATGCAAAAGCAATGGTGGGCAAAGCGTACACGGTCTGTTCGGAGGGAATTTCAGAAAAGAAGTTAAGAAGAAGTATTTCCCCCAGAGGCGCGAAAAAATTATCCGTGTTCAACTACCTCAGCTCCCAGCTCTCTGGACTCTTCAACTGAACATTGAGAGCCTTCAGAGAAGACAGCAGACCTGTCAATTAGCACGTATTTAATGAAACATGGAGAGCGGTGCTCTTAAAATGGGAGGACAAAGCCTTCGCGTTGGTCATGCGAGCACAGTCCTGACTCTGCTCGTGGAGCGCAGCGCTGGACGCCGCACGGCCGCTGGTTTCACTCCCTGGGATGAGTTTCCCTGCCCAGCTACTGCCACCGTTACTAGCACCCCGTCACACGTAAAAGGGATGTATGGTGGGTCGCCACTACGCTACCCTGCCTTGGCATGGAGAGGGGTGCGCACCCGTGGTGCTAAGGCTGAAGTCCTGAAGAGGAAGCCCATATCCAGACTGTAAGAAAAGAGAAGAGGAATGCAGAACTTACAAATAAATGGATATTTCAAGGTACCAGACTGAGTCCCTTCATTTCCCAGGCCAACAAAAGGGCTAGGAGGGCTGTGGAAGGAATGCTTTTCCTTGGGGAAAGAGAGAGACCGTTACGTCACCAGGAAGTGCAGGAGGTCTCTGGGGTGGACCTCACCCCCTTCTCCACCGAAAACCTGAGCGAGTTTCAGTCCTCAGCATACAGCCAAACTTCACAAATGATCTCAGTGCCCAAGAACTTCCATTCTCCCCAGGGAATGGGTACGAGCAGAGATCACACGAAAAATGGGTCCTCCTGTAAGGACAAAATGAGTCCATCCCTACATGCAGCTCTCCCCAGCCCTCTGAGATCTGCTCGCTCCGGCCACAGGCATCCCCTTCCCACAGAAGCTGTCCTGGGGTATGCCTCAGGCCCGACAGATTCAGTAAACACGCTGGCTGGTCTCCAGTAGTCCTTCCTCACCCAGTCCTGTGCCTCCTTCTCTCCCCCACAGCATGCTACTGTTGTGGAGTCTCCATCTGTGGAGATATTCAGAAGCTGCCTGGACACAGTGCAACCGGCTTTATGTGGCCCTGCTTGACCAGGGAGGTTGGACCAGATGACCTCCAGAGGTCCCTTCCAGCCTCAGCCATGCTCTGGTCCTGTGAAACTGTCTCTCCTCTCATACACTGAAGTTGCTAAATTGATTGGCAAACTGTTGGCCCTGAGTGCAAATTTCTAGAGTTCAGCTCCAGCGTGCCTAGTTCAGACGGACTGATCCTTCTGATGTGCCTCCATCAACTCTGAGGCAAATGCTGACACTTACTGTAGGAGAAGACGGCTGCCCTTCAACGTTACCTAAAATATACCTGCACCTAAGATGCTACTGCACACCAAGTTAACTAATTCCTGATCTGTCACACCAAATCTGGGCTGATGGCTATCCCCAACTAGTGAAAAGTACTTGTATTGGCTTCTTCAACTGAAGCTAGTAGTACGGATGTAAAAAAAAGTTAATTTTTGCACGTGCATGCTATACATGCGCGTTGCCTGCGAATGTGACTGCGGCAGGCAGAGGACCCTGCCCTGCTGGGTAAGGTGCTGTTTAACGAGCCCTGTGCCCCAGCATGGCTGGCAGGAGCAATCCACCGGCTCCCACAGCTACGGCCAGTTGCTGTCTCGCATTCTCTTGGCACAACTTTTCCTGCAGCTGTGTGGCGATGGAGGAAAGCATCCAGCTGAAAGGCAATCAAATTTTTGCTGGATTAGCTTTCAACTCTATCCTTTTCCCCATCCAGTTAACCATATGGCTACAGAAAACACGCACCCTGTCACAAAGAAGTGGTTTGTGTGCGGAAGGACAGAGGGATTACTTCAGGACTTTGGATGCAGGAACGGCTTACTCAACCTCTGCTAAACTACAGCCTGAAGGCGTGGTGGCAGCACGGATAGTAAGAAGCAGTGGAAAGGAAAACTCTCCCAAAGAAAGCATTAGTTGTCCGGTGGTAGCTTGGGCTCACAGCCTTAGCACGTCTACTACCAGGGCAGAGCAAGACTGCAAGGAGATAACATTCAACACGGCCTCTCTGGAAGACTGGGCAAGGAGACCCGTTGTGTGTTCACCAGTGGAGCACAAGCACAGAGGATCAGGCCCTACGTGGTGCTGATCGGATTAAGAACACAGGGTGTAAGTGCATGTATTATGTGAATTAAAAAAAAGTATTATAAAAAGAAACATACCTTGGAATTAAAGATAACATACTTTGGCTTACACATATGTTCATGTGCTGAGCTATTTGATAGGATAGATGATGTTGCATTGAACTCCGATCCGCCACAGGGAATTTGAAACTTCTTGTAAATAACCTAGAACGACAGAGGAGGACAGCTAATTGCTAAAAACAATAACAAAAAGCAAATTAAAACATCAGAGAAATTGTGAATATCCTATCACGTGGTTCTCATCCAACAAAGCAAACTGAACTTACCACTATCAGGAAAAATACCATGCAGCTTAATGAAAATCCACTGGTATAGCCAAGATACCCTGAAAGAAATTAAAAGGAAATCTCATACATAATTATTTTATTAGTCGTATCTTGGTTTTTAAAGTTTAACTGTATTATACATTTAATATGCACTGTGAGCCTCTGGGCAGGACAAAAGCATGTCCTGTTGGTGTGGCAGTCTCTCATGTTGCAAGCCTTCCAGCATTCAGACAGACCTGAGCTTTGCTCTGACCGGTTTGACTTCCCAAGTGTCACCTTTACGGCTGTTTAACTAATTTTGCTTTTGCAAGGGGCTGTGATAGTAGAAACAAACCTGAAAATGTGCAATTGCAATCAGAACATGACCCAGATTCCTGATATGAGCCACATCAGCTGAGTACGGGTTTTTTTTCAAAAGGAAAACCCCAAAAGAGACTTCAGTGCCAGAACTTATTATGTGGTTTTAAAAAACGCATTGTGTACCTAACAGCATCTGTGTGGACTCAAACACATTTGAAAATACAATCTTCTATACACATCTTACTTCAAAGTCCAATAGCTCCAGTTAACCTCACCACTGAAAATCTCGATGTTGATAGAAAATTAAGTTATTTTTTGTAATCTCATGATTTGTGAATTTATTTTTACAGGCTACACATAAACAAGAATTGCTTTATGAAATCAAGACCTTCTTAACTATAATTTTTTAAATCGATTTCCACAATTGTATGGATGAAGCTGGTTCATCCCGAGTTCAACTGCTGTGACAATTTAGGCCTTCTTGTTCAAATATGCTCAAAACACAGCTTATTCCTGGACTAAGGAGGCTGTTTCGATTACAATGAGAGCATGTTTTTTTTAATTGTAGTTGAATTGCCGGTGTGGCAGTCAGTGGCATGGTGTCTGGACTCCTTTATTTTATTCCCACAACGGCATTTACGTCTTACCTAAGTTCTTAAGGAGACATAAAGGCAGGATTATACCAAACGTGACTGTGACAACAAGGATCCGCCCATCCACGTACCACGCCCTGTATAAAAAATTAAAAAAACCCCACCATGAGCACGCCTTAAACCCTCTCTTGTATTCCTCACACTCAGTCATCCTTTTCCATTGCTGCAGTTCCAGGACTATCTTTGCTCTCCTTACTCCACAAGCTCCTACAAAAGGAGAGATGGGGACCATGTCCAAGCTTTGTAGGCTCATTAAGTACCCAGCCCTTAAAATTTGGCACTGCTCTGACTCGGATATGGCAGATTTTCATAGTCCCTAGACAAAACCTCACCCTGCTGCTGAGACCAGTGAGTGGGGCTGAGAGGCAGAACAACAGGCTCTGCAACCTGACATAAAGACCCTCGACCTGCCAGGACTAGGAAAGACCATGCAAAGGGGCCACACATACAGCACAGTGGGGCAGGGGAGGCCACCACCAGTTGTTTGCTAAACCACTTGGGCACGTGCCTGGAGCAGCAAACCTGGCTCCTGCGGGCTGGCACACAGTAGCCAGGCAAAGGCTGTATCTCCTTCTAGCAAAGTGCTTTCAATTCTGCTGCCAAGCAAGAAAGGGGAGAAGGGACAGCATTAGTGATGTTCTGTATAGCCAATGCTCGGTCCAATTTAGTATGAAAGCCTGAGGAATGGGATCTCTACCTTCTTATCTTGCACTACAGCATACCTTATAACCCAGTGCAAAGGATATTTACCACTATAAAGAAATACCACCCCTCTGTTATAGAAGCTGGTAAATGTCAGTGAGTGATAAGCAGTAGAAATCCAAGTATAATATTCCGCTGTTGTCATATGCAAGTATCGAAGAATTTCATACTACGGACAGTACTTCAGCGGCAAAATCCTGTAAGGTGCTAAGAATGCAGGGAAATACATAATATCTTAGACTTGCATTGTTCCCAGTATCTTCAGGTGTTGCCTAATACTGTAAAAGATTAGATCCTACAATAAGAGGTTTGTATAAATCACAACTCTGCATGAAAGTCTGGTGTATGAAGAGAGTAACTACTGATTGCTTCACATTTTATTTCCTATCCATCCTCTTTTCCTTCCCAAAGTTGCCTCCGTTTTTATTAACCCCCTGAGATATTCCTGGGAATACCTACTTTGACAAACCTAGAGAGTATCCAGTACTTAAAGAGATTTTACAAACATATGCTTAAATGTATCTACACAATGTTAAATTCTACACTCTAATCACAAAAATGAGTTCAACTTACGAAAAAGATTCTTCTTTTCCCATCAGAAACTTTATGGCAGAAGGCAGCTCATTTTTGACTATGAAGAGATAGCTCAACATTGCTGGAGGAAGAAGACAGTCAGGTTAGAAAATGGGTAGGAACCTTACTGGAACAAGTACGGAGAAGCATACTGAACCTTTTCCCGCATCAGCGTCTGGTGACAGCAGACCCCAAACTCTAATTGATTGTGAACTACTGATCATTCAACTATGCAGCATTTTTAAAGGGCTGCACGCAAAGCGTTAGCCACAGCTATATCAAGGAGCACGGAGATCCCAACATGTCGCTGAGAGAAGGAGGAACCTGACTGGCTGATAGCCTTACCATTATTAAGATATTCCAGGGTTTTGTTTTTCAATACCCCTCATCTCCTTTACCTCCAACGTTCTGGAGAGACGTAGATCCAAAGACAATCATTTTCCCTGGGGTCCCGAAGACCTGCTCACCCAGCTTCTCATACACCATGCAGCCTGCATGAAAAGAAACGAGGAGAAAGGCAACAAATACACCAGTGAAAGCTGTGGAGTCGAAACACTTACAGCTAACCACCCATCCGTGCAGCCATATCTGCCCTTTGCAAGTAAATAGAGCTCTCTTGTAATTACTAGGGCTGAAACTTATGTAGGAATGTTTTCTTGACGTCTATAAATGTTATTGTTGGCTACCAGCCATTTTGAAATGGAAGCTCTTAATAAGGCTATTAGGCCCCTTTAATGAGTCTGTCTGTACCCCTAGTGACATGTTAAGTTCTGGTATCCCCATCCTGGCGTACAAGGTTTGCACCCGCAATGAGAGTGACGTAGGAAGCCTCCTCTCCAGACAAAACTCGTTACAGCAGGATCCACAAGGCAGCACAGGCAGCCTGGCCACAGCAGACACAGTACCACAATTCTGCAATTTCGCTTGCTTTGACTAAATGATCTTAATGAGGGCAGCCGCTGGCTTACAGGATGATTTGCAGTTTCTCATGATGAAGCTTTAGCCTGTGAATTCTTAGTGTGGTATGTTTTTGGTAAAAGCAGGGAAAGGTGTAAATTATAACTAAAACTTCATTTTCAATACGTCAAGCTTGAGAAACTCCGCTATTAATTGGTTTGTGTTTCTGTTAAATGTTTTTGCCCTTGGCTGTGATTTAGGCTGAGAAAAAGACTGGGTATTGTGACGATGGCGAGATACATGAGAACAGAAAGAGAAGTATTGCAGATATTACACTGTACAGATGATTTTTAAAATGCATCCTATTGTTTGGTTTTCTCTATATTTCCTTATAGCTGACATTTCTGCTTTGAAGCTTGCATAAACAGTAAGTTTGAGCTTAGATGTTCCAGCAGCATAGAAACCAGGGCTTAGATTTTGGGAACTAACAGGGCACAAATGTGTCCACAATTAGGCATACGTATCTAATTTAAACAGACAGTTTCTGACATTATATATGCTACAACAGTAACTCAGTGGGTCCAAATTACATATTAAAATATCACAGTGTTCTTGTGCACAGATAATTTTAAAAATCTGGCTTCAGAGTTTGTTACTCAAGGAAAGAGACTCTTGGACTTCAGAGCACAGTGACATTTAACACTGTAAGTAACTTCTAATTTCTGTGTTTAGAATATATTTTGCTTACAGATACACTTCTCTCTGTGCAGGAACTGTTCCCTTTTATTTTCTTCTAGGACACCTCCTACTACACCACAAAGGCTGTCAGGAATGTCACACTAACCAGGTAAGCTTCACTATAGGCAAAGACTCATTATATTTCATTTGCAATTGGTTTTGTAACGCAAAGAAACTGTATGAGCTGTTTCTTCTAGCTCACCGAAGACAACATGTCGTGGTAGCGGGATTCACTCTATGTTGTAGGTCTTTCTCTTTATAGTGATGGTCAGATGCTGTTCTCCATTGCCATGTCATAGATTCTTGTTAATTCTGGCCTTCTGACCCAAAATGTGTTAAGCCTTTCTATTGTGTCAGCAAAGTGATAAAAACTCCGACTTACACACAGCACCTGGCCTTATTTGAGCACTTTTCACCTCTTTTTCTTTACATTCTACTGGTATGATTCTAATGGTATAATAACATCTTAAATTACCTGTTTCCTTTGAACACACCAACAGGAGATATATTGAATAAATAGACAGCAGCGTCACTGAAACCAAAAGCAGCCTACAAAAGAATGGAATATAAAGCTTACTGTAACAGTTGAGCTCTAACATTGCAATACTTCACATGGGGTCACATTCCTGTTGACTCTGAGATATTTTTTATACTTTTCTCACAATGCAAAGAGCCCTAAAAATACATGTGATTCACATGCTTTTTGCAGCTCCACCACACCACCGTGGAGGTACAAAGCCCTGCATGGAGCCGGATTCAACCAGGCAAAACTTAGCAGAACTGCAGAGCGCAGCCTGCTAGTGAGTTGCATCTCCCCATGCTGAAAGAAGCAAGAATAAAGATGTCTTTTCAGATAGGAATTAAGATTTAATCAGAGCAGGGATGAGCCAGGTATGTCCCTTACCACTCACTCTCAAGCTTTTTTTCTAGAAGCAGAGTAAAAATTTCAAAGGGAAGTCCTCTATGTAAAGACTTCCATAGCAAATGGAAGTATCTTTTCCCTGGACATGTTTCATGTGCTGCCAAAGGGGTGCCCAAAAAGTTATTTATGTGCCTCCTAGTGCCCAAGGAGTGGGGAAAGGAGGGAAGTTAAGGCTCAGCTGGCTTCCCTTGGGAATAAAGGCAGAAACCAAAAGCTTATACTTTGTCCAGTGGGGACTCATGTTCCCTCACTGATGTCACTCCTGGTCTGCCGTGATCCATAATGTGACTTCATTGTAAAAGAATTGGAGGAAGCAATGACCAAACTGTTTGTGTGGGGAACTTGCTGGCACAAATGATAATTAGTCAGTGCTGGGGGCTAAGTGCATAAAACCACATTTGCTCATTGCTCTATGTCTTTAAGCCAAGCACCATGTGTGCCTTCCTCTCCAACACTCTGACACACAAAGACCTGATGATGTTTTCATGATGTGTGTGAAGAGCACACAGACAATCTGTTGGCAATTCCTCTCTTTATTATGACAACTACCCTCAGGACACTGAGAAAAACAAGCCTAAAATTTAACAGAGAACAAGCTGCTGTCATAGATAGGCAGCAACGTATCTTTTCCATGAAAGACCAGGATGAGAAGCCTTCTCCCTCCTCTTTTTCACTATTTCACACTAGAAATACTTTAGTGCCAAATAATGACCCACAAGTTTCTTGGGGCCAGGGGAGCAGGGAGAAATGTAAAGAGGTGACAGGAGGAACTGCTTGTTTGCCAACAGAGAATGGTGGTTGATAATAACAGCACGCACTTCGTACAGCCCAAAGGGTGTTGCTCCGTGGGGAGGAGGAGAAGGGAAGGGAGATTGTTCTGGCTGCGGTCACTCTGCTCCGTTTATTGCAGATTTGCTCAGCCTGGCTGCTGCCGGCATTCCCCGCAGAGTTGCTGCAGCCCTGCCTGCCCGAGGCACGGTGCTCGCAGCCCTCGGTGCTCGGCTGCTGGCCTGACTCTCTCCCAGACCCAAACGGCCCCAGCTCCGCCTGCCAGCATCAAGTCTATTTTAACATTAAAAGCTCCTGTTCTTCAGGCACTGAGCTCATGGAGTCTTTGCAGCGGTAAAAATAACGCTCCCGAGCAGCCAGGTATTTATCTGATCTGTTGTCCTTAGCTCCCCGTAGGGTTCTTCCAGAGACACTTGGCATTTTCATTAGCGCTGTATGAAAAACTTGTTTGTGTTAGGACTGTGGTATGGACAGGGATATCCGTGCCAGAACCACCCCTTGGAGAGGAATGAAAATGTCCGTGCCACTCGCTGTACACAAATCCAAAACAGAAGCAGGGGAGCTTGCGTTGCAGTCCCAAAAGCACTCCCCTACTTCTTATTTTGCCTGCTTTTAGAGGAGTGCTGGCAGCTATGCAAGGGACCGGCGCCTGCAAAAATCACCTCCCTCCAACAAATCCAGAATAAATGGTTTAGGGCAGGGGACTGATAGAGCGCTGGGAAGAACAAACCATTCCTGCGATGCCACTGCTGTTTGCTCCCAGCTGCCGCACTACGAGGTCAGCTGGAACACGTGCTGTCCCCAGCCCGCTGCAGAGTCCCAGGCTCTGGGGCCAGAAAAGACCCGTGAGGCTCATGCAGTCACCTGCCCTATCGCACAGAACAGCCCTGAACCCCCATGAGGCATCGGGTGCAGAAGAGCTTGGCGGAGCGCGGGGTTTGCCACTGTACGGCCTCCCAGAGGTCTGCCAGCCTGCCCTAAACCTTCAAGGAGCTAGGCTGTGGATTCATAGCTGCTTCCAGTTTACTCTAGCAGAAGCAGCTGCAGTGTGAAACTTCGGCTGTGATCTCATACTGAAAGTTCGGTTTTAATCTCATACTGTACTTCTAACAAGCCCCTGTGCCTCAGCGGTGTTTTGCAGATCGCGTGCAGTGCCAGGCTAAATGCAGCTGAAGGCGCTTTGCACTTGGCTGGCCCATATGTCTCTGCAGTGCGATCCATCACTCCTGTCCTGGGTCTCCAGGTGGAAGCCACAGGTAGGGTGAGCCAGCAACCAGTGCTCCTGCCATCCCTACGTGGCCTGGCCCATCTCTTACCAAGCCTTTTGTGCTGTCTTTCTGCAGCAAGCTTTTCTCCCTTTCTGCATACGGGAAAGGACGCTTTTCTTTGGTCTAGACTGTAGTTATCAACCATACTGGGATTAAGTTCCTCTGAGTTCCTACCTCAGTTGTTTTGCCTTGAAAGCATGACACTTTGCTACGGCACTGAGTTATGCCAATAGGGTGTGAGAGTACGTACTCATTGCTGTGTTTATCTTGCATGTCTTATGCCAAGAATACAGGATCTGAACTGATCCAGGTGCACACGCTTCACACGGCAGGATTGTAACATTTGTGAGAGCGGAAATCAGGTTGGGTCTTCTTTGTTAGCACGGAAAATGTTCCTTTAATTTTTTTGCCTCTGCTTTCTGCTTCTCAGAGATGGTGCATGCCCATATTAGATAAAGCAACCTAGAAACTTTCCAGAACTGTGCTACCGAAGAGCAATGAATGTAAGTGCTTCTTCATGTACAAACAGCAATGAAGCTATTGCTGGGAATCTATCTTTAATCACTTGTAAAGTGGAAATGGTTCTAAGATCTACCTGTGATAGCAAGAGCAGAATTATGCATTTATGGGAAAAATGCACTGAATTAGAGTGTGAGAAAAAAATATGAAACTAACAGACTAGATTTAACTCTGAGATTATTACATGATAAAAGAACATTTAAATCAGTTCAACTTCCAGGCATAACTACAGACACCACATCAGGATCCTGTATCTCCAGGCTTCAAAGGGGAAAGCTCTGCTGGCCTGGTCAGTTAGGTCCCGCTAGCTTCCTTCCCTTTGATCTCAGCGGGCTGGTCTATCTCCAAGCCGACAGATCTAAAGGCATTATAAAGCTAAAAAAACCAATTATTCACTTGTAAAGACCTACAGTTAATTCTGTAGAGAATAATGCTGTTATTTACTGTATAAAATTTCTACTTTCAGGTTAGGCAGTGTTTTGTACAATGTGGTGGTACAGAACTGCACACTCACTGCTCAGGCTGAGAGGAGCCCAGCCACCACCACACACTGTTAGAAGTTTCTCTGGTGTTCACATCACTGGTCTGATCTACTTCACTTAAAAGAAACTGCCTTTTTACATCCTCTAGAGCAAACACTTTTTCACATTTCATTTAACTCTCATGATAAACTGCTGAAAGAATGAGAAGAGGATGAGATTATAGAAAACTAAAGCAGTAAGAAGAAACTGAGGGTGAGACACTTGGCTGAGACACTTGTTATCACAGAAGAGGTAACAAGGCTGAAGAGAGGTAACTTTTCTTTGCCTGGTTACAGCAGTTTTTGCAACCACCAGTCTGTGCCTTCAGAGGCGTGCTTGTCAGAGCACAGGAGGAGTATCACATACGGGTTAGAGTACTGCATAAAAAAGGCAGCAAAAATAAAATAAACTCAGCTCCTCTGCATAATGAAGACCTAAATTAGAGTCCAGCTACTTCATAGCCTAGCTTAGTGACAACGCATTTATGAGACTTTGTACATTCTTAATGTAAATGGATTAACAAATTGGATTATTCCCAGATTTTACCCAACCACAGCAAGCTGTACGCTAGCAGCATGGATGTAGCTATCCTGGCACAAAACCCCAGAGCAGATGGCTATATGTACCACTTTGGCCATTCTCTCTGCTATATACAGAGCTCATTATATATTTTCCCCAAACCTAAGAAATAACAGAAATTCTAGATTTTTAGATTTGACGTTCGAGAAAAGGCACGTCTTTGAAGTAATTTGTAAACTCAATAACCATGCTGAGCAGTTCTCAAAGATTGTAATTTATTGTATTTCTTCCCTCAATGAACATTTATCACTGGAATCTGCACACAATTCCCAACTGATTCCTTAACAATCACTTCTCACAATGAAACGTCTCATACTGCAATCCAGAATAACACAGAATAACACTGTGTCTTACTCATTCACTGGCACCATTTCATTTTTAAGCTATAAAATCCTCCTTTACAGAATGCCTCTTTTTCCTGGAGTTAAGCACTCTACCTCAACCCTCTTTTCATACTAAAATCTTGGCTGTATTTATGTTGGCTCTCAAGGGCTCTCACATGAGAAACTAAAGACACTGTGGGAGTGAGATGAAAATATTATAGGTAACATATAAAGGAATATAAATATTCTTTTTCTTGGTTAAAAAACCCCAGTAGTTATTGCACCATGTTTTGATGAAAGCTCTGGAGATCCTGTGACACAAGTAAGAACTAGGTACTATCCCACTGCAACTACTACTATTGAATATTTCTGATTACTATTGAATATTTCCGATGTCTGTGTAGCTTGTGGACCATTGGAAAAATCCCTGGCTAGGCTCAGGTCAGTACTAAATAACATGGACTTAATTTGCTCTAGCACTGCAAGTAGTGGCTTTTCCCCCCAAAAAATTTTACTGAAAAAAAATGGCTGAAACCACTCACTAACATTTCCAGGCTTGAATGCTGTGTTTGATTACACATGTACTATAAATCCTGCCGTTTGCTGGCAGCACACACGTTCTTTAAACGCAGTGAAACTGCATGGAGATCAGCTACTCACCACATGAATACTTACAGAAAAAGGAGAATTCCTGTGTTGGCCAAAGCAAAAGCGAGACCCAAAATCCCACTGCCCATAATTGCATTGCTGAGGTTGAAGACGGACATCCCCAGTGAAGTTGTTCCTGGGATCTGGAGAAGTAAAGACAGACATGTCAGCAACAGCTTGGAACACAGCAGGGAAATAAACGCATCTTACACTTCGAACTCCACGTTTTGCGATATATCAGATGTAAGTAACTACTGTTACGGAACTGACTTAGTAAAAATTGGTTTGAAAGAGGCAAAAGCGCCACTGAACTCTGTCACAGCCACACTCTGCTCACTGTCCTACAGAGTTTGTAAACTGTCGTAAGTGGTATTGGCAATACACAACTCATACTACAATTTTAAACCCCACCTTTCACTACGCCTGTGAAACATCTTAGGCACATGGTTTATATATTGTAAGGCCGTAAGGAACCCCCAGGACTTCCTGCCTAACACAGGCCACAGAGATTTCCTTGCCTCAGCTCAACCAAAATGTTTGGGTTTTTTTCGTTCTGGGTTTTTTTAAAGTGCTGAGCACAGGTAGTTCCTCCCCGAATTTCAGTTATAATTGTGTGTGCCCAGCCCTTTTGAAGACCATGTCTAAAGGCCCTTCATATACACAACATACAGTTCATTTTGGCAAAGAACAGCAAGAGGCTTACATATTCATCGCATTTCTTCTTCTCCAGGTGGCTGTTTGTGAGACTTCTTCTGCTTTCTCGATCCGAAATAAACTTGCTGAAAGAAGTCAGAGGATTTATTTTCAGCAAGCATTTAGAAAATGAGAACACATTAATTCCATGAGCAGCATGTGATTACCAAATACGCAGAGAATAAAAACTGTATGCGAAAAGAGGTCAAACTCATAACTATTTAATGAGCCCGATTATGCTTCACTGATACCAGCATACATTGGGCATTAATAAAGGTAACTCTTAACACAAGATCAGAGTAAGTGTATATATACAGAATGGTCTTTTAGGAGGTGTAGTAAAGCCGCAGCACCGATTTTGTGGACGGGAAAGCAAATTGTTTGCACAGACACTCAGGGGAGATGCTTCTCCAGGTGTCCTGCAGAGGTGCGTGTGACCAGCAGCCCTGGCTCCTGACCCCTGCTCATGTCGTTAGCACAACTAATGCCATTTTATAAGGCAAGCACTGTTCTCTGTGACTGAGTGGGTAATGTATTCATTCCCTTTCCCTCATTACCAGGCCCTGAAGGTCCCGTGAACCAAGTAGACAAACCAAACAGATTTCTTCTTCCCCTCCCTATCGGCCTCAAGACTCCTGGGCGCCAGCCCGATTACACCCCTCCTTGTCAGCCTTGAAGGCCCCAGGCACCCGGCCCACCAAGTGCTGGTGATGACCCCCTCACAGAATAGGGAAGCCTAATAGCACCTACAGCACCGTCCAGAAAATCAAGCAGTTGCAAGTATTAAGAGGGGAACCTGGACCAGAGCTGCTGCCGGCCAGGGAGATCCGGGGACCCCAAGGTGGCCGGGGATGCCTCCGCTGTCCTCTGCTTCCACCGAGGACTGAGGGAGTGACTTGTATTCTTTTATACGATTTTTTGAGTCTAGATTATGATTGTTATACTGATACAGCAAACCATGTATCATGATTTGACCCGATCTGCAGAGGGTCCAGGTGGTTAGAAATTGTAAGTTAAGTCGTATTATAAATTCTGCATTATGCTATTTATAGATTGTACTACATTGACTCTGCTTGTAGAAATCCTGTGACATTCCAATAAGAAATTCTGTGCTATACTAATCATAATACCCTGTTAATAAAATAAAGCTTTAATCGTAACTACAATATAGTGCCATCATCATTCTGCCAAGGATCCCCAAAAGACTCTGTCTGTCCCCTCAGTGTCAGAATACAGCATGGCACGCTACAGAACCCTAAATTGCCACCATAGGGTCGGCACAGCTGGAGTTAAGAGGAACAAGAGGTGCTGCACGCAGCCAGTGCTGCCTGGAGCATCCTGAACTGGGCGACGTGCTCTGTTAGTGCACTGTTCTGGGCTAGGGGATTTTCATTTAAGTACCTTTCAAAACTCACTACTGAATTCACCATACTGCAAAATTAAACACTTCTGTGCAAGGAAACACAGAATAAACAGTTTTTATTTTTTCCTGCGCCCTTTACTTGCTCTACGTCCTTGATATATCCACATTTAGGAACTTACTGTCACCAGAACAAAATTTGCGTCCTGCCGCTGCATCAGTATCCTTGGGATTTACGTCACTTTTAATTTGGATAAGCAGTTATTTTCTTCCAGATCCTCTCTTCAGCAAACATTTTAGTTTGTATAAAGCATTCTTTCAGCTTTTCATCTTTTGAAGGTTTGTGGACAATTAATTCCCTGGCGTCTTTGTTAATCCACAGATGGTTCTTAGGCTGCACTGGCAAATGCATCAGCCATCGTATGTGTTACGTACCTAACCAGGGGCTGTCACCAAGTGTCAGAGACCCTTTTGGCTATAGGTACATTAAGGTGGCTCTGCTTAAATTAAAACCGGCAAACAATATGCTGAACGCAAAGACCAGCACTGCTGGTCCTTTTCGACAGCTGGGAATGTCTACCGGCCTGGGATGTATAGCTCAAACTGTGACTCGAGACTGTGCATCATTTGAGTACATCCAAAGGTATTCAGGATGGTAATATAGCCATGAACTCATAAAGACTCTATCAAATTTCTGTACTGCCAGGTTTGTGGCCTAATTACTAGCAATATGTGCTAGCACAGCTTCTAAGTGTATGCCAAAATCATGCAGTTGTAATGCTGCTGACTTGCCTTCCACAGCTGACACGCTGGGCCCTGTGTCTTTAACATTTCATATACTCCATACATGTTTTGAGTTTATCCCTTGAACCTGGGCATAGCTGGCAAAATGGATTTAGTATTTTTGCTGGTTTTGTTGCAGCTTTGACTCCTACTGATTGGTCTCTTTCGACTTCCTTTATATCAATAAAAACCAACTATAGGCTTCTCCTATATTTTTTAAACTACTAACTTCAGCAACTAACTTGCTGCAAAATATACACGCTGTGCCAGGTTTACCAGCCCTAACACAGTTGGAATAGATGACTGAACCTCCCCCACTGTTTTAAGAAATTAAAAGCCACCACTTCCAGGATAGACTGGTCCAAAATTAACTTTCCAAAGCTCACCACGTAGGTATTTCATCCTCACGGAATAAAATCTCAACCCAATTCAGAGCGTGTGCTTTTTTTTTCATGTCTGTTTAAAGCCCATTTCTTGAACGCAGGCAGCAGAGTGTGAACGGTTTGAAAAAGACATTCCAACTCTCTGTCGAAACACCCCGCAGGCAATTTGTACAGGCAGGAGCACAGAGGAGAGTTTTGTCTCTTTTGAATTTGCAAGTGCTGCTGGGAACATCAGTGGACTTTGCCTTCTTCTGTCATTTATGGACACCATGTGTCATTTTAGATTTTGTCAAGAGTTATGGTGAAGGTAACTTGTCTGGTCCCCCCACTTCTCCTCACCCCTCTGCAGCCAGTCCCCCCTTAATAATTACAAAAATAATAAATTTGTAGGTACTATTATTATTGCCACCTGGTATTAAGGTTCAATGAAAATTATTGTTAAAGAATGAACTCATGATAAAGACAACACTGGAGTAATATTGCTTGAATATAAAGCAACCGTGGGACTTCCCATTAGAATACTTTTGACAAAGTAAATAGCTTATACAGAACTGGTATCTTCTGTGGCCAACAAACACATTATTTCCTTCTGGATGGGACTTTAAGAAAACCAGTCTGATTTGATAAACAGATCTGAAGCACTTTCTTTTGAGTTAGTCCTACGTTAAAACAGACTAGGCTTGTTGTCCAGCCTCTCCTATCCCATTACAAGCTGGGCTTCTCATCCACCCCACATCTACCATGTAACACCGCACACTAATTCTCCATTTGTGCTGTGTGATGTGTATGGAAGGACAAAGTCAGGCACAGGAATGTGGCTACTGGGCTCCCAAACCACAATGTCTATGAAGTACGTTACATTGCACCCGGCTTTTTTACGGGGTGCTTCCAAGCACCTGCCTCCCAGCCCCAGGGCAGCTTGCCCAGAGAGCTCAGCAGCGATGGGGGATGCGGGGTCCACCCGATCCGGAGGCTGTGCTGCATTCGCTATTGCAGGCAACGACAATTCAACCTGCAAGTCCAGACGAGAAGATTGCCTCAGGACCACGCTCAGACGTACCGTATGAAAACCTAAGTTTTCCACAAATGGAATGTACTACTGAACTTAAATTGAAAAAACCCAAACATATATAGAAGGAAGGTAATCCCATGGCTTCAACAGAAACAAATCTTCCCAAGACTTTGCTTTTTATAAACATTTTTTCATTTCACAGTGGTTTTTTGTTCCCCCTACAGCATATGAAAGGGAACGTATGTTGGAATACTGGAATTTCTGGTTAAACCATGACATACATCTGCTCTGCTTAACAGATGTGCTTAGAAAGCGAGCTATTCATTGTCACAGAATGTTGTGTATTTGACCTTCATAAATATGACACAAATGAGGCGAAACCACTGTTTACTCCAGCCTCTCCCAGCCCTCCCAAGGACTAGGGGCCACTGTGACAGGCACTGTGGAAGTGTGCAGTAGGACCATCTGTGCCATCAAAGCCCCGTGACTCCCTGACAAGCGCGAAATCCTTCCACGCTGTTTGCTGTCTTCATATCCAACACTTTACTCATCATTAAAAGACATAACCTGTTCTTCTATGTTTCTGCTTTCCTGTTGTGCTTCCTACAACACAGCTGAGTTTGAGTAGCTTGTGCAAAATTTTTCGGATACGACAGTGAAATTTCCTGGCCAAAAAGTAACCAGCTCATCCTTGCAATGCATGAAGCCTCACGGTTGTCTTGGAAAGAATTTCGTCATCTAATTCTTTTCCTGGTTTGATTTAGCGCAAAGTAGAAATTTAGTCTTACTGATAAATTGGTTTTAAAAGGACCACGTTTAACTATGGTTTCCAAATTTAATTTATTAGAGGACTTAAATGAGAAATGTTTGATTAAGGTGATATCCTCGAGCTAACCATTTTGGCTAAGCAGAGTTAGCCAAAAACTATTTAGCTATGTCAGATACATTTAAACATAATTAAATTAAAGTGATATTTGACAATGCCTTAAACATTTGCTAGGGAAAGCTAGTTTTGCCAAGATGACAGAACTTTATCCTTAGGCACCTTCTTAAACTGAGCTCTATCTTGAGCAACGGCAAAGATTTCCAGGGCAGGCAGGAACAAGAAATGCAGAAGAAACCTTGGTCTGGCTTACACTATGAAACTCGGACCAGATCTGGGTATATCTACTTACAACCTTGTTAACTGAACAAGGGGTGCTGATAACTTACTAGTAGCTGCAAAACGAGACATGCATTCAGACGGCAGCTTCCTGAGAGCATTGTTGTGGGTACAGATGAGGAGTAGGTCATCTAAATACTGGTTATGTGCAGAGACGGCAAAGTTTTCTAGCCAGGATACACGGTTAAAAGTCACCAAATCCATGTCTGGATTTGAAGCAAGTCTCTATCGACATTCCCAGAAGAAATTCAACATCTGCTTACAAAGAAAAACCCCTCCTAATACAGCCCCTTCCAAACAACACGCCCTCCCTACATAAAAATGCATGTATAAATTTAGGCCCAGAACAGGCTGGAAATCCAAAGGAAACTAGAGAATTCTTTTCCAAGATCAAGACATATTTGGAGTTTAAAACCAGACCTGGAATCAGCTTCTCCCTGGTGTACCTTCTCCAAAAGACCCTTAAAAACTCTGCTCTACACTGAGCTTGAGAAATTATGCACTGGGAGAAAAAAAATATTTGAAATGAAATACAGGGTGCAAAACCACCAGGTTGAAACAACAACAAAAGAAGTCAGTTGAAAATTACAAATCTAATCTAAAGCTCAAGTGAAATCAACAGAAAAAGTCCCACTGATTTTGTTGGACTTTGGAGTTTCACAAGGCCTTGCCCCGTGTGCCAGGCACTACAAAATGTTTTCTCCTGTAAGCCTGTTAACCTTTTATTCCACAGAGACAGGGCATTTGCTAAAATAGTCACAGAAAGGCTGAGAGGCGACCTTATAAATGCTTACAAATGTATTCAGGGTGGGTGTCAGGAGGATGGGGCCAAACTCTTTTCAGTGGTGCTCAGTGACAGGACAAGGGGCAATGGGCACCAACTGAAGCATAGGAAGTTCCATCTGAACATGAGGAAGAATTTCTTCCCTCTGAGGGTGACGGAGCACTGGAACAGGCTGCCCACGGAGGTTGTGGAGTCTCCTTCTCTGGAGATATTCAAGACCTGCCTGGACAAGGTCCTGTGCAGCCTGCTGTAGGTGACTGCTTCGGCTGGGGGGTTGGACTAGGTGACCCACAGAGGTCCCTTCCAACCCCGAACATTCTGCGATTCTGTGAAAGAGAATAACGCCTGCCTGTTCATCACTTGTGTCCATGCTTGCACTGGGCAGTGGCCATGGGTGGCTGGGCCTCAGGGCAGTGCGAGCCATCTTGAAACTCTTGGTCTAGACATGGAGGGGAACGTGAACATGCTGGGATATACAGGGAAAAATATTCACGCATGGGATGCGTAAGCAGCTATCCCGCGAGCAGCTCAGCAGAGGGATAACAGACAATTGTAATGGGCTACATCCTACAAGCTCAATGCTCTGCAGAGGAAAAGAGTTATCCAGAAAGGAATGGAAAACTGTGGGACCTGTTCATCTGCCCTAAGAGCCAGAACAGTAATCAGAAATTTTGCCTCCAAGTTTCTGATGTTTTTTCCTCACCCTATGTTTCTTCTTCCCTTTGCAGCAGTCTGGATCCGACCCAGACCTTGCCCCGCTTACTATGCCCTAACTCCACAAAGCACATTGTGACTGCTGAGGATCGGGCACACGCTCCTTCCCCACCCTCCATAAACATTCACTGAAAGATGAAATGCTAACAGGGTTTTTCCCCGTAACAGTTACTGGTGGCACCAGCCAAATCGCTGGAGAGGCACAGCCAGTACAAGCACTCCTCCTTCTCCTCCTCCTCCCAAGGATATAAACCCTCAGCAGGCTCCAGGGAACGGATCTACCACTGTCAGCCCCTGAGCTCTTCACCTTACGAAGAGAGCCAGCAGGAAAGCAAGCAGGTTCATACTGGAACTGATTTGTTTTGGCAAAGTTGGAGGGGGTTTTTTCTTGTGCTTGCCTTTTTTTTTTTTTTTTTTT